>Ga0265339_10000722_pt1 | contig 25649 bp, 16 predicted proteins | sample 4CB219metaG_FD_202085 | JGI IMG/M metagenome (GOLD analysis project Ga0265339, IMG submission 202085) | Rhizosphere microbial communities from Carex aquatilis grown in University of Washington, Seatle, WA, United States - 4-CB2-19 metaG | ecosystem: Host-associated > Plants > Roots >... | reverse complement strand
CAGGTCACAACCAGCGGCTACACTTACGATGCGGCGGGCAATATGACCAACGACGGCGTAAACTCGTACACGTACGACGCGGAGGGCAACGTGACCCAGGTGAGCGGCGGGCAAACCGCAACCTACACCTACGACGCCCTCAACCGCCGTGTTCGTATCGATTCGCCAGCCAGCTCCCTTGAGTTCATCTTTGACCCCCAGGGCCGCCACACTTCGCAGTGGAACGTCTCCAGCCAATCAGAGCAGGAAGCGTGGACCTATTGGGGCAACGCCCCGCTTTCCTACTATTACGTCAGCACCCCTACCACTCAGTTCGATCATCAGGACTGGCTCGGCACCGAGCGCGCCCGCACCGGCGTCACCGGCGGCGTGGTTGGCACTTACACCTCATTCCCCTTCGGCGACGGCTACTCCAATACCGGCAACGACCTGAACTCCGACCACTTCGCCACCCTCGATCAGGACAACTCCGCCAACGACCACGCCCAGTTCCGCGAGTACTCCAACATGGCCGGCCGCTGGTTCTCACCCGACCCCTACCAGGGCAGCTACGACCCCTCCAACCCCCAATCCTTCAATCGCTACGCGTACGTCCTCAACAACCCCGTCAGCGCCGTCGATCCACTAGGTCTGTTTGGCGTTAAGTGCCAATTGGTTTATGTGCCTGACTGGGTGAAGGTGCCCAACGACAACGGCGATGGAGGGCATTGGGTAGATTTTGGAGGGACACAGTTGCAATGTGCATGGGACGGAAGTGGCGCTGGCGGCGCTGGCAGCGGGGGCAACGCCAACGGAGGTAGCGGCGGATGCACGACCTGCCACGTCAAGAACTACAAACCTCGCAAGTCCTGCGACGTGGATAAATGCACACCCCAAGAGAAGGCCCAATGGTGTCATGATGCAAAGGAGATGGCCGATTTGGGCGCCACCTTAACAGGCTCGCAAGGTGTCGGACCCTACGTGACGGGCGTTGTGGGATTTGCAGCCACCGTTGCAAAGTGGGACCGTCTCGCAGGTCCCCTTGCTGTTGTCGGATTGGCGCAAGGCCTGGCCGGATACACCGTGAATTACGTTAATCAAGTGTGCAGCCAGTGAAAACACGGGAGATTGCGTGTGGAGAGGTCGGGCATGACAACGTCTGAGATCAGAAATGAAGAAGGTAGCGCCCGCGCCCACAGACTCCAGTTTCAAATCATTTCCGCTGCGGTGTGGGTCACTACCTTCATTTTGATATGGGTCACCAGGAAGTATTGGCATCAACAGGGCACTAACCCGAGAATCCTGCTGCCACTTTTTCATGTCTTGCCTTGGGTAGGTGGCCTTATAGAGATGAAGCGCGTTAAGAATACGGCAGCAACAACCGGGGATTGCGAAACGGGATATTCCCTTGCTCACGAAGCGATCTTACGGCTTCTCGGATCGAGCTACATTGTCCTGATTATGGTTGAATTTGCCCTCCTTTAGTCCGAAAGGACTGGGGACAGACTGGTAGCGTGAACCCCTGAGGGAAACCGGGGGAAACCGGGGGGAAACCGGGAAACCGGGGACAGACGGGACGTTTCCCACGGCCGTGGCCCCGGTCCCGATGATCGTTCCAAACCAAGCTGAGCGCGCCCCCGGTCCCTCGCATTTGGGGACCGGGGAGCGATGCGATCAACTAACCCTGACAACTGAAAACTGACGACTCACCTAATCCCAAACCCCTGCCGAATCATCCTCCTTGCCGCCTTGGCGACGTGTATCTATTTTGATTGTAACGATTTAGCCTCTATTCTGGCGTGCTAGCCAGATTCCACCCCAAAACGCACCATTTATTGTGCAGAATTGGGCCCCGCCGCCGAACGGAAAAGGCGAACTAAAGGCGAAAGCATCCACTCTCTTGCCTGCCCACCTCCGCCGGCCCTGCCAACTCCGCTACCGCACACCCCACCTTCGTAAGCGGAACCGGGCGAGTCGACAAATATTATTCTTGACAAAGTGATATTATATGATAATATCGTACTCAGTATTTCTAACTCATGCCCGCTGCTAAACCCGGGACGGTCAACCCTCCCCAGTCGCGCTCCGGACCCGAAATCCAGATCGGAGCGCAACAACCGTGCCGAAGAACCACATCAACGACCCCCAGGCCCTACCCCGGCCCATTCCCGTGGTCCCCGCAGACAGGCTCTCGTCCGTAGGGCTGAAAGCCACCCCCCTCCCCCTAAAGGTAACCACCCTTGCTCCGCTGCCCCCGGTGACCCGCGAACTCCCGCGAACCCGCGCCACGCCCCAGCCCGCGCCGAGGCGAACATGCAGCGAATACATTGATGCAGTTTTAGCCCGCATTCCCATGATTCCACAGCACATCGCCGTTTTTATTTTTAGTCCCTGCTGGCCGGTCCGCCCAGGTGGTATGAGACTCCCGCATTCACGTTCATCTCATCCAGGCCGGGGTTGCTAGGCACCACAAAGCCGTCCGACTGGTGCAGAACGCCGAATCCTCCCCGCAAGTCCATACGCTGGCTCACCCGGAACTGCAACCCGATGCGGTAATCCAGGCTGAAGTTCTCATACGCGGCGTACTGGGAGAACGCCTTATGCGTGTAGCCCATCAAGCCCCCGCGAACGATGAAATAGGGCTTCACGCGGTCACCGTCGCGCCACAGCAGGCGTACGCCGATGGGAAAGACCCCCAACCCCGCAACCGTCTCATGAGATGTGGTTTGCGGGTTCCCCCACACATCCGTCTTGCTCGGCTGCCGGAGGATCACCACGGGCATGATCTCCGCGGAGTAATCGAGGCGCGCGCCCAGGGCGGTGCCCCAGGAATGGCGATCGTACTCAACGCCGCCGGTGGAGAGATAGCTCCACCATGAATTGGCCATGATCTTGAAGTGGCCAATGGAGTTAAGACCGTCGAAGACAATCTCGCTGTCAACCGGTGTGTGTGCGGCAGACGAGGCTTCCGGCGCGAGGCGCGGGATCCAGACGATGCCTGCCGAAACCCGCTCGAAGTAATTGGGCACGCCGGGAAGGTGATACGGCGCCGACACCGGATCCGGCTGGATGGGGACAAAGTTGGTGTGCTGGACGCCGCCTTCAACGCGGAGAGCGAAGTGAGAGCCGACGGGGGTGTCAATGCCTCCGCCCAGAAACTCGGCCAGAGACGCCAGGGAGCCGGTGTTGCCGTTCTTGTAATGGGTGGTGTCAGTGCCGGCCCAGGTGCCGTTCAAGCCGGCTTCGCCCAGCAGCGCCTCGGCAAAGAAGCGCTCGCGGTGAAACGTGGCCTCGTATTGGCCGCCGCCCATGATGAGAAAGGCGTGCTGGGGGTCGCCCTTGTTGATGCCCCGGAACATGGAGTAGTCCAGCTTGAAGCGGAGATGATGCCAATCAGGGAACGCGACGCCGGCATTCCAGCCGTTCAACGCCTGGCGCGAACCGGGCACTCCGTTAAATGAGTTGGAGAGCCAGGAGTATCCGGCGTAGACCTGGTAAGGCGGGGATGGCCTGGATTGTGCCGCGGCATCGATCGCTGGACAAAGGAGCGCAAGTACAAGGAGGGAGGATATACGCATCTGCACTTCCATGGGGGTATGGAATAGGAGCTACGAATTTACTATAGCCGCTGAATGGCTCTTTGGGGGTCAGGAAACGTGCCAGGGCACAACTTCCGAGGCCGCTCAAAAGACTCTTCGGAGGAATCGAGACGTTTCAGGGTTCGGCTTTGCAGGCCGCTGAAGAAGCACTCATTTGCCAGGCTTTGCGCTCCGCCGGAACTTGACTGGCTCCGGGAAATCTCCCGTGTTGACGTGCTCCCCCTGCGAAGGGCTATGATGACCGCTACCATACCCCCGGCGACCATCTTCCCGCCCTGTTCCCGATAGTTCGAATTGAAGGAGCCTCACCCAAATGCTCACCGCAAGGATCCTCACCTGCCTGTGCCTGGCCTCCGGGGCAGTGTTTGCCCGCTCGCAGGCTACTCCGCCCACCGCTTACACCATCACCCAGGCGGTTGCCGGCGGCGCCCCCGGAACCACCAACACCATCCACCGCAGCGGCTCAAAGGTCCTGATGGAGATGGTGCAGCCTGCCCAAGGCGGTAACCCTGCCAGCCGCACCCTCACGCTTTACGATCTCTCGGCCGGCACCACGATTGGGTGGAATCCCGGCGAGAATCCGCCAGCGTGCTCCGCCGGTAACTTCTCCGGCGACTGGGGCGACCCGTTCGCGATGGCCGCCGAAGCGAACGCCGGCATCGCCAAGGGCGAGCTGAAGCCCGCGGGCGCGGAGACGCTGGCGGGGATTCCGGCGAAGATCTACACCGGCAGCTCCCCCCAGGCCACCATGAAGGTGTGGCTGGACGCGAAGGATGGGCTGGTGCTGCGCGCGGAAATGAGCGGGCCCGGGCAGCCGGCCATGAGAATGGTTGATATTACGAAGGTCTCTCTGAGTGCGCCGGCGCAGTCGCTGTTTGCCGTGCCGGCGGCCTGTGCGGGTGTCAAGGCGCCGCCCACCGCGGACCAGGTCATTGCCGACGAGACCGGCGACAGCGGGGCCAACTACGTGAACGGAATGTACGGGCCCGGTTCAAAGAACGCCTGCTCCGTGGTGTTGAAGGTGGTGCAGGCCAAAACCATGACGCCCATCGCGCATATCCAGGTGGCCATTGACACCGCAATCTACCCCGATGATGCGCCGCCCAGCTATAACTTCGGCGTAGCCGACGACGGCACGACGACTTATTCCGGCGGCCACGTGCTTGAAATTACCAACAGAGCGCACAACGGCGTGGTGCGCCTCGGCAATCCGCCTGACCACTTCCAGCTTGGCGTCAATACGATCGAGCCGCATCGTGGCGGCAGCATCGGCTTGGTGTATCGCCAGTGCTTCGCGCCCACCACGGTGCTGCTGTACGTGGTAAAGGACTACGGCCAGCCGAGCGAGAGCGGCGATTTTCTGTGGGTGAAGTCGGGTAAGTACGCGACGCCTTAACGGAGTTCGCAGAGTTCGCAGAGTTGGGAGTTAGCGGCACGAGCACCCCGGCGCGCACAGGTCTGGATGGCTGCGGTACAGCCGATCTATGACCCCAGCGACGAAGACCTGTCGCTGGGGGACCCCGATCTGCAGATCGGCGGTACCGGTACCCAGGTGAGATTGCATAGCGAGTGGATAGGTCACAGCGTTCGTGGGGACTCCCAATATAAACTGGGCGCGCTTCCGGAAAATTGAGGTGAAGGTCCCGGATGAGGAGAGTTTCGATCATGCGCAAGCTGGCTTTCGCATTTCTACCTATTCTTTCGCTGGGCATCTGCAATGCCCAATCCGCGCCCGGCAAGCCCGCGGAGCCCACCGCGATCGGCGTGGTCTTCCGTCTCGACCCGTCCAATCAGGCGTTACAACGGCTTCCCAACGAAGATTGGAAACCGGCGGGGCCTTCCATGGGGAACAACGTCATCTACGCGGTTGTGCCTGGGAGCAAATCGTCTTTCCGCGTGAAGGCCGGCGAAAAAGCCGAGTTTGTGTTTAATTCAGGAAGGCCCGAGACCGTCAGCCTTTACCGCTTCGAGTTGAAGAAAGATAAGCGGCGGTTCGGATACGAGAGGGTCGGCATGGTCAGGGGGGACTATCTCAAGGGGCTGCACGTCGACATATCCAAATATGGCGAGTCTTCGTATAAATTGGTTCCCGCGTCCCCTCTTGATCCCGGAGAATACGCGATCATCATTGGCGACGAGGTGTTTACTTTTGGCATAGATCAATGAGCAGCCGGGTGCCCCGGATCCCTGGGGCACCCAGAGTTTCGAGTGCAATTCGGCCTTGAGACCTGGACCACCCTCAAGAACAAGCGTTGTAGTTTCCCTGCCGCTCAAAAGCGAGGCACCTGGTCCACCTGTGTTCATTGGTGGAACTCGCATGGCTCGCCCGGCGCCCGGGCCGCCCGTGCCTGCCGCATCTGAAACGAGAGCTGGAGAAGTGCGAAGAACCTGATGGAACACTGGGGCGCGCGCGCTGAGGCAGTGAGCAATTCTGTACAGCGTCACCGAGGCCAGGGAGCGAACCTGAAGGCGGCCCCTCAGGGCTGCGGTTGCGCGCTCTCCCGGACTCGGGCGAGGCACCGATCAAAGGACGAATATGAAGACGACGAAGTTACTCATAATTGTGCTGGCACTGTTTGCAGTAGGGACGGTGATTGGCTGCTCGAGATTTTCCACGAAGTCACCGGATGTATCCGACAGCATCCGCAAGGCGCTCGATCAAGCAGGCCTCAAAGATGTCTCAGTCAGTCAAGATCGCGACAAGGGCATCGTGACCCTCGGCGGGCACGTCGCCAGCGACGACCAGAAGGCCCAAGCCGAATCCGTGGCAAAGTCCTTCGCGGGCACAGAGGTTGTCGCAGACCAGATTGCCGTGATTCCCGTGGGTGCGGAGCGAGAGGCGAAAGCCATGAACTCCGATCTGGACCAGGGCATCGAGAAGAATCTGGACGCCGCGCTGATCCAGAACAAGATGCATCATAACGTGAAATACAGCGTGAAGAACGGCGTAGTCACGCTGACCGGAGAAACGGACTCACAGGATAATCGCGCGCTTGCTGAGAAGGTGGCGAGCGGCGTGCCGAATGTGCTGCAGGTGGTGAACGATCTGCAGGTCAAGAATCAGAAAGCCAGTTCAACGAAGTAGCAACCGGCGGATGGCCCGGGTGCAGGAATGCTCATTCCTGCGCCGACACTATGTGCCCCGGGTCCCCGCAAACGTGTGTGAAGCAGAGGTAAGTGATATGCCGCAGTTCGGTTCGCCTTTTTCAGAGTTGGCAAACGTCAGGAAGCTTACAGACGAAGAGCTCGTCAGAGCGATTCGTTTTATGGTTGCCGCTGAGTACGAAGCGACTCAAATGTATGTGCAGCTTGCTGAGTCAACCGACAACAAACTCGCCGTGGCAGTCCTCAAGGACATAGCGGACGAGGAAATTGTGCACGCAGGAGAGTTTCTGAAGCTGCTGTACGCGCTTGCTCCCGGGGAAGAGGCGCTCTATGCCAAGGGAGCGAAAGAAGTGGCTGCAATCGAGAAATCACAACTTGCAGCGTAAGCGTGTGGAGTTCCCCTCTTGACCTGGAGCCCGGTGTCGGTGCAGGAATAAGCATTTCGAGACCCGCGCCGGCGATGAGGAGTAAGGCGCCTCCCAGGTCTCAGAATCGAGACCTGGGGCACCCGGCGATTCCTCTTTTCCCAGGTCTCAAAATCGAGACCTGGGATACCCTTAAAACTCCAGGCGTGCCGCAAACTGGAAGGCGCGCGGGCCGCCAGACCCAAAGAATCCTCCGGCAGTGCTCACCGGCGAGTAGAAGTTTGCCTGCACCGTTTGGGCGGGCTGGCCTTGCTGCGCGGGCTGGTATGGGCCGATGGCGATATTGCGGCCGGAGTAGTCGGCATTTGATGACCCGCGAATGTTGGTCTGGTTGAAGAGATTGAAGGACTCGCCGCTGAGGCTGACGCGGGTGCGCTCCCCGAGGTGGAAATCCTTGCGCACGCGCATGTCGAACGAGCTGAACGGCGAGAAGAAGTTTATCCCCTGGGGAACGTGCTGGAGCTGTCCGCCGGCGAGGCATGGGAACGTACCGGGGCAGGCCGGCAGCGCATTCCAGCGGTCGATGACGGCGTTGAGCTGGTTGCTGTTTTTGATCTCGCGCCCGATGGCGTTGCGCGGCAACAACGGCAGCCGGGATCCGCTGGAGCCGTTGATGTTTCCCGTGCCGGGAAGGAATGTGCCGGCCGGCACGCCGGAGCCAAAGGTGTAAATGGGCGCGACTGACAGGCCCCACGGCAGCTCGGCCTCGCCAAAGAGAGTGAGGCGATGGCGCTCGTCGGTAACCGAATATCCCTTCTCCATGCGGAGATTGTTGATGCCTTCAACCAGATCCACCTGCTCGTCCGCATTGTTGTTGGCGAGCTGGTCGTCGTCGGAGTAGTCGAAGGTCTTCGACAGCGTGTAGCTGATGTTGTACTGGTAGGCGACGCGGCCGATGCGCGACCGCGCGTGCTCGGCACTGACGATGAGGCCGTCGTACCAGGATTTGGCCTGCGATTGCAGAAGGGTGATGTTGTCCGTGATGCCGCTCATTGGATCGGTGAGCGTGCAGGGCTGATTGTTGCCGGGGCAGTTGACGTACTGCGACGTGGAGTCAGAGCTGCGCAGCAGATGGCCGATGATCTGGCGGTCAGCGAAGACGTGAAGGCCGTCAGCGGAGACGAGCCAGTTGCCTGCCTGCTGCTGAGCCCCAAGCGAGAACTGCTGCATCATGGGGTGGTGGGCGTCAGGGCCCATGGCGAGGATGCCGACACCGCCGGTCTGATGCGGCCCGCCGAAGGGATTTGCCAGCGAAGGGCTGCCCTCAGCAAAGCTGCCGCCCGGCGCAAAGCAGGCGCCCAGGCTTGGCGGTCCGGGCACATAAGGCGAGGTGCACCACGAACCGGCGTAGGCAGTCACGGTAAGGGCGCGGTCGTTCTGCACCAGTTCTTCTGCGCCTGACTCGAGGATGATGCGGTCGTAGTAAATGCCGTAGCCGCCGCGGATGACGGAGTTGCCTTTGCCGGTGAGGTCGTAGACGAATCCAACGCGCGGGCCAAAGTCCTTCATGTCAGGATTCTTCTTCAGGTTGATCTCATTGGCCATCCAGGTGCACGGCTTCGCCGGCGCGCTGCTAAGGCTGGGGCAGGGATCGTGCGCGCTGGAGTTGCCGGTGAGGTTGGAGTCGTACTCCCAGCGCAGGCCGAGGTTGAGCGTGAGGCGAGGAAGAGCGCGCCAGTCGTCCTGCGCGTAGCCGGCCACGTAGCTGTCGAAAACGGTGGGAATGGGCACGGGCACAACGGGAGCGCTGCTTTTGAGGCCGACGGCTTCAGGAATGTCGAGGTCGTTGATCTGTCCGTCGCCGTTCAAATCGGCGAATCCGAAATCGGAGACGAGGATCACGGTGCCGGAGCCGAAGACGTTGATTTCGCCGCTGGCGGTGTAGTGCTGGAACTCGCCGCCAAAGTTGAAGGTGTGCTTGCCGGCAATCCAGGAGAAGTTATCGCGGAGCTGATTGCGGTTGAGGTGCGTGGCCTGGGGCAGGTTGAAGTTTTCGCCGTCGGCAAGGTCGGGGAAGATGAGCTCGTTAGTCAGGTTGAGATTGGGATTGGTGATGGGCGCATTCTGTCCAAACGGCGGAATGAAGTTATAGAAGTTATCAAAGTGATAAGAGAGGTTGTTGACTTTTGTGGGAGAGACGATCGTATTCAACGATGCAACCACCGAGTTGAAACGGTTAAGCGAGTTCTGCCGTTCAGCCGCGGTGAACTCCGGGGTGTTTTGCGAGGGAGTGGCTTCGCCGGTGTCAGTGGAGCGATTGAACGAGTAGCGCGCCATCAGGCTGTTGCGCTTGCTGAGCTGTGTGTCAACGCGCGAGGACCAGAGGGCATCGCGCAGCGGCGCGGGCGCTGAGGTGTTGAGGATCGAATCGGTGGTAAAGTCACGCGAGCCGGTTTGAATAGCGGCGTTCTGGTCGCGATACTCGACCGAGCTGAACCACCAGGCGCGATCGCGGCGGAATGGGCCGCCGATGGAGCCGCCGTACTGCTCGCGATCGAAAGCCGGAGTGGGCAGAGAGCGATTGAAGGTGGCGGGCAGGGCCTGCAGGTTACGGTTGCGCTCAAACATGAAGACGGAGCCGTGATACTGGTTCCCGCCGGATTTGGTGACAACGTTAATGATGCTGTTGCCGGAGCGGCCGACCTCAGAGGTAAAGCGGCCGGTGGCGATCTGAAACTCCTCCACCGAATCCTCGGGGAAGTTCGACAGCGTGCCTCCGACAACTTCGTCGTTGTTGTCGCCGCCGTCAACGGTGATGTTGCCGCCGCGGCCAAACCCGCCGGCTGAGCTGACTTCAAGCGTGTTGGTCTTGGTGGGGTCAAACGTGGGCGCGGGGCGGTTGCCGGGGATCAGATAGGCCAGTTCGAGGAAGTTTCTGCCATTCAGGGGAATGCTGTCGATGGTCTTCGACGTGATCTCGCCCTGAATCATGGATTGGGTTTGATCCACCCTGGTTGCGGCGGCATCCACCTTCACCGTGGCTTCTGCTCCGGCCACGCTGAGAGCCGCATCGGCGGTGGTGTCGCGGCCGGCCTCGAGCACAATGCCTTTTTCCTCACGCGTGGCAAAGCCGCTGGCCTGCACCTTGACGGTGTAGGCGCCCACAGGCAAATCCGGCAGAACGTAGATGCCGCTGCTGTTGCTCACGGTCTCATACGATGTGCCCTGGGCCAGGCTGGTGGCGGTTACATGCGCGCCGGCCAGAACCGCGCCGTTGGGATCGCTAACGCGCCCGTTGAGGCTGCCGGTGGGCACCTGCGCGCCGGCCAGGTTAAGAAACACGCACAGAGATGCGAGGAGAAGAAAAGCTGCACCGAATCTGATTTTCAAGACGACCCCCAAAAGAGTGGCGAGGCATGCGTCTGCGGATCGGTAAAGGACTGGTGGCCCCGTTGGGAAAGCTGTCCGCGCTGACTGGCAAGCCGTGTGAGTCGAACTTTAATTTGCGCGGGAGTTCGGTGTCCTCATCCGGCGGATGGTGGGAAATGCCCATCGAAGGGTTGAGGAAGTCAGGGCGGCCGGGTTAATTGCGACTGAGAGCCGGTTGCCGGACTGTCTGGCATACCGGGAAAAGGCCAGTGGAGGATCGGAGTTTCCCATGTGCCTAAAAGCGACGCGCCATTCGACGGACTCAGGGCATTCTGGGGGCGCCCGGGATCAAAGGCTGATCTCGTGCTTCCGGCACGCGGGCCACCTGCCTGTTCTTAGTCGATCGGCTTGACCTAACCCGCGCACAAGCTTGTTTGACCTGCATGGTCGAGGGTGCTAGCCTTCTCCCGGAATCACAATTACATCAATCGTGCAATTGAATCTTGGGCATACCGGGAGGGGAGAAGTGCGGATGAAAATGGAATTCATCGTGCTATTGTTTGCGGGAATATTTGCTTGCACCGCACAAGCACAGACTGAGACTTTACCCGACGCATGCGGAAGCGGCACTATCAACTTTGCAGTCGCCTTGAAGAAGGGGCAACCTCCGCCTGCACCTCCCGCTGCGGGCAAAGCTCAGATCGTATTCATCGAAACCTCGACGAGATCCGGCCGATGGGTACCCTTCAGCGGCTCCGATTTCACTTTGAGGTTTGGAATCGACGGCAAATGGGTGGGAGCCACCGGCAATAAGTCTTACTTTACGGTTGATATCGACCCGGGGGAACATCATCTCTGCGCGAGCGCCCAAGGTTCCGGACATGCGAAGAACATGATCGGAGTGAAGTCATTCACAGCCGAGGTGGGCAAAGTCTATTTCTATGAATTCAAGATCGGAAACCAGGTAGACGGGCAAGGATTCAATCATTATTCTTCCGAGCTTTCTAAACTGGATGACGACGAGGGAACATTTCGGGTGAAGGCCTACTCCTTGAGTGCATTCACTGAGCATCAATGATCTCAGACGATCCGCTGTTTCTAGAGCCGGAGCGCGGTGTGGCCGGGGCAGGAGTCGGCGGCATGCTGGACCAGCGTTTCCGCCAATTCGAAACCGTGGCGGGCGAAGTACCAGGCGGCGCCGTGGACGCGCTCCTGCAGGTGGCCGCCGGGGAATAGCGCCTGGGTGATGGCCTGGGCGTGGCGGAGGAGCGAGGCTTCTTTCTGCATCTGGAAGTTGGCGGCCATGCGGCGCATGCGGTTCATCTGGTAACGCATCTTGCTGGCCGAGGTGCGCGCGGAACGGCCGAGGCCCTCGTCCATGGTCTCCATCCAGCCCACAAGTTCGGTGAGCTCGGCGTCGAGCGCGTTGCCGGCGGAGGCCAGCTTGCGCTTGCCCTCAATGGGAATGGCGCGTGCGGCGAGGAACTGGGCCAGCGAGTCCTCCGTGTCGGCAAAAACGCGCTCCAGCGTGAGCTCATGGCGGGCCAGCAACTCGGCGATCTCCGGCTCGATGAGGGTGGCGGAGAAGCGCGGCCCGACGGGGGTGATGCGCCCGAGGATGGCCTGGTAGAGCACCGCGGACTGCGCAAAGTAGGCGATTTCCGCGGGGCCGCCGATGACCAGCGATGTGCCCAGCAGGTAGTCCTGAAAGACCGGGCGAAGAAGCGCCGAGGGTGAGATGCGCTCGGGCTCGGAGGCCAGAATGCCGGTGAGGTCGGCGGTGGAGTAGCGCTCGCGCCCGGCCTGCCACAGGCCGTTGGGCTCCGCGGCTGAGCGAGGCATGCGCTTGAGAGCGAGGCGGGCGCCGGATTTGGGGTCAGTGAGAAACAGCAGGCTGGATTGGCCAGCAACGGCGACCTGGGCGTGGTAACCGGCGGCGATGAGTCCGCGGTCGCGGGCTTCAAGGGCTGCGTGGAGCTCGTCTGCACGTTGGAGAGCCGCCTGCAAGACCGGCGCGCCGAGGCGATGAGCGGCGTTGCCGGAAGCGTCAAAGATGAGCAGGCCCTGGGCGGCAAAGACGCTGGAATAAAAGTGGGCGAAGGCCTGGGCGAAGGTGCGGCCCGGGCGATAGGCGGCGGTGAGGGCCTCCAGCGCGCCGGACCAGCCGAGGAGTTCGCCGGCGGCGTCTAGGAGCGGCTGGATGGAGTCGTCGATGACGATTCCGCCCACCGGCGCGGCGGAATTGGGGAAGTGGCTGTAGGTAATCGTGCGGAGCTCGCGGCGTGCCGGGAAGATGACATGGTCGATCTCGGCGAAGTCGTGGTCCTCGCCGGCCAGCCAGAAGATGGCCACGTGCGGGTGGCCGGCGGAGGTGGCCTGGCGGGCGCGGGCCAGCGCGGTGGCAGCCTTGAAGGGCGTATAGAGGGGACCTCCAAAGAGGCCCACCTGCTGGCCTGTGACTACGGTGCCGGCGCCGGCGCGCAGCGCAGCTATCGCGTCCATCGCGCTTGAATGCGGATTCTGCTCCGCCAGGATCTCGACAACCTCCGCCCGGTGGGCCGGAACGGACCCCAGGGTCTGCCAGGCGGAACCGCTGGGAGCGGAGGCATAGAAGGGGCGGGCAGCGGGCGCGCCGGCCCAGAAATCCAGAAACAATCGGCTCAGACCCGGGGCCACGGTAATGGGATGACAGTCGGCGGTCGGCAAGGCAGTCACTTTCGGCTGGAGTGGATGGGTAGGCGCGGTCCGCCGCGCAACAAATCTGGATGAGATAAGGATGCCACGCCGGACTCAGGCGATGCAGAAGAACAAGGGACCATGGGGCAGGGAGCACGGACCGAGGGACCAAGGGAACGAGGGAACCGGGTGGCTGTTTCACGATGTGAGCAGAAAGGTGAGATATTGAAAAACCTTTGTCCCCTGATTCCCGTCATAAGTTGTTAGTAGTGGGGTGAACCTTCCTCGAAAGCCGCCCTGCTGCGCACTTCTCACAGGTAAAGGAAGGCGGGGGTCAGTGGCTCAGCACAAAGGTAAAGTGAAGTGGTTCAACAACGCCAAGGGCTACGGATTCATCGGACGTGAAGACGGGCCGGATGTATTCGTCCATTATTCTTCGATCCAGCTGGATGGCTACAAAACCCTGAAGGAGGGCGATGACGTGGAGTTCGACATCGTCCAGGGCCAGAAGGGACCCCAAGCCGATGCAGTCCTTCGGCTTAGGGACAACGCCGCCCACAATACCGCAGCCTGAATCGGTTCGAGCGCGGGCGAAGTTGATGGGCCTCTGGAGGGCGAGGGAGGTAAGGTGTGCGCTCCCTGGGCGGTCTTTGCGCCCGGCGATTCTGCTTTTGAACTCATGGAGTTAGCGGTCGCTGCGCCGGGTCCCTCCCGCGTTGGTTAGCGCTTGCGCAGGCGGGCGAATACTGGGATGGAAGACAATGTTTTGCCGTCCATGATTTCGCCCTTTTCGATGGCCTTCAGGATTTCGGACAGGCGGACCAGGCGAATCTCGATCTCCTCATCCTCTTCCGGGTGGGCCTGGCCGGCCACAAGTCCTTCCGCCACAAAGACTTTCATGGATTCGCCGAGGAAGCCGGGGCTGGCAAAGTACTCATGGAGCAGCTTCCATTTTTTGGCGTGGTAGCCGGTTTCCTCTTCCAGCTCGCGCTGGGCTCCGGCCAAAGGCTCCTCGCCGGCATCGATTTTGCCGGCCGGCAGCTCCCACAAATAGCGCCCCGCGGCATGCCGGTACTGGCGCTCCATGACGATCCACGGGTCTTTGAGCTTTTTGCCGGATCTTGCTGATTTGCCTGGCTTTGCGGAGTCCACGGCGAGGATGACTACACTGCCGTTGTGGCGCACTACGTCGCGGGTGGAGTGCTTGCCGCCGGGCTCGATGAGGCTGTCTTTGGTGACGCGGAAGAGCGGACCCTGGTAGACGACTTCAGAGCTGATGATCCGGGCGTGCTCAGGGGAGGCGGAGGTGAGGTGTTTCTTCTTCTGCGCCTTGGACTTAGCTACCTTGACGGCACGCGTTGTTTCTTTGCTGGACTTGGTTGCTTTGGGTGCCTTTTTCGCCTTCGCCATGGACGCTGATCTCCTGAAATTCGTGGTCAAGTTGAGTATACGGGGTTGAAGCGCAGGTGGTTTGGGACGCCTCGCTGCGTGATTTGAATCACAAAAACCATGACCCAACTCGGGGGGAGTTGTTCCACCCGTCTGACACAACTCGGGGGTAGTTGTTCCACCCGTCTGACACAACTCGGGGGTAGTTGCAGAACATTGCCGGAGGGCTACTGGTCGTAGTTGGCCCAGACGCGGGCGATCTTGCCGGCCGGGTTCAGGAGCATGACCTCGGCGGTTTTGGAGCCGCGATGGTTGTTGCGGTAGAGGACGACGATGGTTTCGGTGCCCCAGAGGGTTTCGATGAGGTCGAAGCGGAGATCGGGGTAGGCCTGAAGGCCGCGGGAGAAGTAATCGCGGAGGGCGGGCTTGCCGCGGAGGGTGCCGTCGCCGCCGAAGCGCTGGAGGGCGACTGGCGAACTGAGCACGGCGTCGTCGTCGTAGGGTGCGAGGATGCGGTCGAGCGAGTGGCTGTTCCAGGCGTCGATCCAATCCTGGGCGAACTGGCGGGCGAAGGCGGGTTGCAGGGGCACGACGGATTGGTCCATAGGCCGTGAATCCTCCTGGGTGAGTTGAGATTAGCCTGCTCTAGCTTTTTCGCTTCTCCACGACAAAATAGGGTTGATTGGATAGCGTCCTGTTGAAGCCGGGATGCATCCACGCCAGTCCTGTTTTGTCTTCGAGCTCGAAGTAGTACTCGAGGGGAAATTCGCCCGCTGTGTATTCTGCGGGAATCGCCGCGGAGTATGCGCCGTTCTCGCCGCTCGCATCCGCGGCACTCCAGCGTTCCGCCTGGTTCACGTGCCGGTAGCGCAGCCGCGCCGCGCGCACGGCTTGTACGCCCTCACCACCGGAGACCGCAAGGGACAAGGCCAGCGCCTGTCCCGGCGTGAAGCCGGCCGGCGCGGTATGCGCGCACTTGACCGGAGTCGTCTGCGGAAATGGCGGCCATAACTCGACGGCGGCCCTGCGATGCAAGATCTCAGCAAGATTTGCCTGCACGCCGGCCTTCATTGCCACCAGGTCGGTATCGATTCCGGGCAGCCTGTCGCTCCAGTGCCCTCTGCGCTTGGGGATGCTGCCGTACGACACGTCGGCGCGATACACACTGCGCGCGCGCTGGGCCATTGCCGCCCATGCGTCTCTGGCTTGCTGATAATGCGCAACTGCCTGGTGGCCGGCCCGTGGATCGGCCGATGCCTCGAAGGCCTGGTACAGCACAGCGCTGCGCAGTTTGTGCGCGAAGAAGCTGCCGAGACCGATCTGGATGAGCACATCCTCTTCAATCCTGCGGAACGCACTTGCGTTCCGCGACCGCACCGAGCGCCTTGCCTCATCGAGCGCCAGGCGCGATGCGGCCACGCACTCCTCAACCCACTGCGCCACATCAACAGGCGAATATTTTGGGTTGGGCCGGTGCGCTGTGAGAGCCTGCACGTATTCCACTACCGAGGAAAACATTTGCGGGTCCAGCGGACTTACGGTGGCGAAGCATTTTGGCGATGGTGTGTCGCCGTAAGAAGAGGGCTCACTGCCGACGATGATCGGCATGTTGGTTGGCATCTCGTACCAGAGATCGTGATTGCTGGCCGAAGGCAGATGCGCCGTTGTGAGCAGAGGAAGGATGCGGCTGGCGTGCGCCAGCGATTTCTCTGTTGACTTTGCTGCGGCGCCGAATTCCGAACGCAGGTATCGCCGCCAGGTTTCGGGATCGGCGTCGGGGTTGTAGAGTTTGCGTCCCCACACGCGATAGTAGAGATCGTATTTCTGCCAATCGTCCTGCGGCGTAAGCGAAGGATCCGCATAGGCGCATCGTCCTCCGGCATTTCCGGAACCTTCTCTTCCTTTGAAGGTGAGCGGCTCCATGAGATCGAGGCCGGCCGCGCCGCAAAAGGCGGCGGTGCGGGCATAGCTGGCGATCATCTCCGGATCGACGGAGAGCAGGTGCCGCTGCGTTCCCGGCCAGAGCCGGAACCAGAGGCGGTACGGTGTGCCGGCGCGCAGGAAGTCGGCATAGCCATAGCGGGTAAAGCTGCGCGATCCGCTGCTCAGCTTGAACGGCGAGGAATCGGCGTTGGCGAGGTCCGGGCGGGGAATCTCCAGGGCGCGGATGTCGGCCTGCTGATAGCCGAGACTCTGATGCTCGGCGGAAAACTTGGCCCCGAGTTTTACGGGCATGCCGGTGGACGCGGCGATGTCGATGATCTTCTGATCGACGCCTTTGGCGTGCATGTCGATCTCAATAGATCGACCGGCATGCGACACCGTTTCAAAGAGCGTCTGCCAGAATTCGTAGCTTCCTTCCGGGATTCCGCTTTCGCCGTGCACCCGCAGCGTGAGTCCCTGAATTTCAGGGCACTCTTTGAGAAGGATGGCGAGCGCATCGCGGCAATAGTTCGCGTGGGTCTGCGGGGTCAGCCCCTCAATCCTGTGATATGCGTTGGGGCTGTCCGTCCATTGATAAGCATGGGTCCAGATGCCCAGTTGAAACTCGAGGCCGCGCGCGCCGGTTTCCGCCGCGATGAAACGCAGCATCTCGAAGTTGCGCTCGCGCTCCAGGGAGCTAAGCGGCAGAGGCGAGGACAGCCTTGTGCCGTCTGGCGCGGCAAGCTGGAGGACGCGCACGCCGGGATATCCCGGCACGTGGACCAGATACGGATAAGGGAGATGAAAGTAATCGTCTGTGACGCCGCGGGGAAAGTCATATGCGAGCCCGAAGGCAAGAGTGAAGCGGTTGAACCGGCTGGCGACAAGACGATCGAGATATCCGTTCCAAAAGGCCTTGCGGTCATACCATGGCTCGTCCTCCAATGCGCAACAGAAGTAACGGCTCACGCACCGCACCTCATTGGCAGGCTTTTCTTGAATCACCGCGGGCAGGTGCAGCGCCGCGATTGGGTCCGTGGCGAACTGGACCCGTTCAGCCAATTCGAGCAGCCCGTACACGAAGCCGCGCGTGTCATTCGCTGCCACCAGAGTTGCGGGCGTGTTTCCCACGCGTCCCGGAGACAAGCGCAGGCTTTCGGCAGCCGTGAATGCGGCGGCGCGCGGGAATCCTGGCGTGAATTGCGACTCCTGACCGGCGACCACTACGGAGAAGGCTGCGCCACCCGCGGACTCAGCGGAGGAAGCAATCTGGCAGGAAATGCCCCCGGCGAGGAGGGCGCGTCGAAGCTGGCGGGCGGCTCTGCCGGCTGGCGCGCTTGAGGCGGCAGCGTTTGCAGGATCGAGGATGAGCGCAACATGTCCGGCGGCTTTGGCAGACGCCGAGGACGTTAAGCCGCACGCGCCGGCGGCACCGGCCAGCTTGAGAAAATCTCTGCGTGCGATTGGGCGTTCGGCATGGGGTTTCATGTTTGGGAGCCCTCGAAGTTGGACCTTCGTTCGCTGCGTCCCTCAGGGGCGCGGTCGATTTTCATGTTGTACCCCGGGGTTCATCCGGGGCTGTTTTCATTCTCCCACTCCGGGGGAAACGGGATGCCTGGTTGGTTAGGCCTGGCGGTTTCCCGGGGCTCAGAATCGGGAGCCGGGGTACCCAGGTTGAAAGGTTAGATTATGAGATTTCGCGGGCCGCGGCGCCAGATGCCTGGGGCGGGACTGCACTACACTAGCTCAGATACCGGGACCAGACGTGGGGCGGGGCACGTTCTCCATGGCATTGAAGAAGCCAAATCGCCGTGAGTTTCTTGTTGCGGGATCTGCCGCGGCGTTGACCGCGTCCGTGCCGGGAGTTAGCTCCGGCGCGGAGGACGGTTCCAAAGCGGAAACGCAGAGCAGCACGACCGAACACGAGCGCGTGGCCTTCTCCGCTGCGGAACTTTTGCAGTACGGCCCGCAGCGCACATTCAGCGGCGACAGGGCCACACAGGTGGCGATGCCGATGGGCGGCATGGGGGCGGGATGCATCTGCATCAACGGCTCGGGAGGGCTCGAGGACTTCTCGATTCGAACGCGGCCTGAAACCACCGCGCTGCCTTCCGGGTTCACTGGAAATTCACCGGAAGCCGCGTTCGCGATACTGCATATCAAGGGTCCCGATCCCGTGACCAGACTGGTGGAGGGGCCATTTCCGGCGTTCAAGATATTTGACCAGGGGCTGCAGGGGCAGGGTTTGCGCCGTGGAGGCTTTGAAGGATTGCCGCGGTTTGAGAAATGCAATTTTCGCGGAGAATTTCCTTTTGCAGAAGTGCGTTTTGCCGATCAGGCGGTTCCACTGGATGTGTCGCTGGTGGCATGGAATCCTTTCATACCTCTCGACGACAAAAACTCGGGCATACCCTGCGCGATCCTGGAGTACACCGTGCACAACACCTCCTCTCATGCGGTGGATTTCGAATTTTCGTATCATCTGTCGCATCTTGCTGCGGGGTGCGGGCCGGACCAGAGCGCGAGCGCCAATGAGGTGTTTGAGGACAGAGGGGCCTACCTGTTTAACCATGAAGCGCCCAACGCAGAGGCGTACGGCAGCGCGACGCTGACGATGATGGGCGCCAAGCCGCGGGTCAAGGCGATGTGGCTGAGGAGTCCGGGATGGGAGTTCGATTCTCTTTCAGCGTTGTGGCGGGAAGTATCCACTGGAAGTTTCACTACAAACGAAGGTTCAAATGCGGTGGACAAGGCCGGCCGTAACGGCGCATCAATCCTGGTGGATGGGCATCTGACTCCAGGGGAATCGCGCACTTACACGGTAGTTATCACGTGGCATTTTCCGAACTGCTATCTGCGCGAAGGCGGTGAAAAACAGGCAAAGGATATGCCGGCGGTTCAGGGCGAAATGGGGTGCCGCGCGGTTGCGGCCGGCGAGGCTCCGCCATGGCACCCGTATTACTCCACACAGTGGAAGGATGCGCGGGACGTTGCGCTGTACGTTGCGACGAATTATGGAAAGCTGCGCGCGCGCACTGTGGCGTTTAAAGAAGCTCTCTTCGCTTCGACTTTCCCTTCCTACATACTCGACGCCATCTCAGCCAACCTCGCCATTCTGAAGTCGCCGACGCTACTTCGCGAGGCAAGCGGCAACGTGTGGGGGTGGGAAGGGTGCTTCCCGGATGCGGGGTGCTGTCATGGTTCGTGCACGCATGTGTGGAACTATGCGCAGGTACTGCCGCACCTCTATCCGCAATTGGAACGCACGTTGCGCAACCTGGAGCTTGTGCGCTCGATGGACGATCGCGGGCACGTGAATTTTCGCGGTGCGATTCCGGATGGGCCGGTGGATCACAGCTGGCACGCGGCGGCAGACGGCCAGCTTGGCGGCATCATGAAGGTCTATCGCGACTGGCAGATATCGGGTGACAGCGCGTGGCTTGCGGAGATGTATCCGCTGGCCAGGCGCTCCATGGATTACTGCATCGCCACCTGGGACCCGGATCATCGCGGCGCGCTGTTTGAGCCGCATCACAACACATACGACATCGAGTTCTGGGGCCCCGACGGAATGTGCACCAGCATTTACCTTGGCGCGTTATCCGCCATGGCGAAGATGGCTGAGGCAATGGGCATGTCTGCCGACGCGACGCTGTACGGGGATCTTGCAAAGAGCTGCGCCGGCTTTATGGATCAGAAGCTTTTCAACGGCGAATACTACCAGCAGATGGTCGAGTTCAAGGATCTGCGGGACCAGTCTTTCACGCTTTCAATTGCACATGTGGACGAACGAAGCAGCGAGATGCAACAACTGCTGAAGCGTGAAGGCCCGAAGTACCAATACGGAAGCGGCTGCCTCTCCGATGGCATGATCGGCGCATGGATGGCGCACATTTACGGTATCAGCACGCCGCTGGCGCAGAAGTACATCCACTCCACTCTGCAGTCGATCTTCCGCAACAATTTCAAGACGGACCTGAGCCAGCACGCCAACCCTCAGCGCCCCGGATATGCGATGGGACACGAGCCTGGTTTGCTGTTGTGCAGCTGGCCGCACGGCAATAAACCGACGCTTCCGTTTGTTTATTCCGACGAGGTGTGGACGGGGATCGAATACCAGGTGGCGTCCCATCTGATTCACGAAGGATTTGTGGACGAGGGTCTCACGATCGTGAAGGCGCTTCGCAGCCGTTACGACGGACGGGTCCGCAATCCGTGGAACGAGTACGAGTGCGGCAACTGGTACGCGCGCGCGATGTCGAGCTATGCGCTGCTGGGCGCGCTGTCGGGTTTCCGGTATTCGGCTGTGGACCGGGTACTGCATTTCGGGCCGAAGCTGAGTGTGAGACCTTTTGTCAGCTTCTTCTCGACCGCGTCCGGCTATGGCACTATTACTTTGAGCGGCGCGAGTATTGAGGTGGGAATGGTTGAAGGTGAACTCAGGATCGACACGCTTGAGCTCACGGATGGCAAGGGCACCCGGTCCGTGGATTGGAAGACGGTTGTGCGTGCGGGGTCGCCGGCGACGAAGGAGTTGTAGGCGCGGCTGGGTGGATTGCGGGGGTCTTGAGACCCCCGCTACAGCTGGTTTGGAAACCGGCGGTACGCGCGCTCCTTGACTATTGCGGAGCGGGGCCGTGGACGATCTGCACCAGGTTTTCCGGGTGGACGCGGCGGGCGAATGCCTCCTTTACTTCGGCGGCGGTGAGGGCGGCGTATTTGCGCGCTCCGACAACGGGCTCATCGAGAGGCAGGCCGATCAGGGCGCGGGCGAGCAATCCACCGGCGATCTGATCTTCGCTTGATTCGCCGAGAGGAATGGACCGGAGGAGAAGCGCCTTGGCCTGGTGGAGTTCGCTCTCAGAGACGTCCGCGGTGCGCATGGCGTTGAGGTCGCGGACGATGAGCGCGCGCGCCTTGGAGACGTTGGGGGGATCGCATCCGTAGTCGACCGAATAGCTGGCCCTGGTTTTGGAGGCGCTGAGGGACACGTTGACGTTATAGACGAGGCCGGCCTCCTGGCGCAGGTCGTGATAGAGGCGGGTGGCATAGAAACCGCCGCCCAGAACGTGGTTGCCGAGTTGCAGCGGGTAGTAGTCGGGGCTGAAGCGATTGACGTCAACCTGCTCGGCGAGGGCCACTTCATCCTGCACGCGCTGGGCATCAGGGACGTTGGCGGCGGAGGGCTTGTTTTGAGGAACAGGGGGCAGGTCGGTATCGGGCTTGGGCCCCTCGGCTTTCCAATCGCCGAACCACTTCTCAATGACTGCCTTTGCCTCGGCGGCGGATACGTCGCCGATGACGACGATGGTGGTGAGGTCAGGGCGCAGGGTGATGTGGTGATACTGCTTTACCTGGTCAAGAGTGAGGGCGGAGACGGTTTTGGGTGTGGTCTCGCGCAGCACGGGATCGCCGGCAGGCAACAGCGCCATGTCCATTGCGCGCGATGTGCGATAGCCGGGGGATTCAAGATTGCCGGCGACAAACTGGGCAGTCTGCAATTGCGTGATCTTGAACGCATCCTCAGGCAACGCGGGATGCAATTCGTTGTCGGCGAGCAACTGGACGCCGCGCGAGAAATACTCCTTGAGCACGCGCAGAGAGAATTGATAGCCGGCGCTTTCATTGGCGGCGATATCGTCAAGGGCTTTCTGGTAAGCGAGCCGGTCAAGCGTGGTGGTGCCGTAGGAGTAGAGCTGATCGAGCACGTCGCCAACGCCGTCCTGATCTTTGGGCGTTTGCAGATCGGAGTTGTGCTTGACTCCGCCCACAACGGTGATGGTGGGGCTGGTTGGATCAGTGCGGACGATGAGGCGGATGCCGTTGGGAAGTTTGGTGTCAGACACGTGGAGGAAGTCGTCCGGCACCTGGAGCTGATTCAGTTTGGCGGCGGCCCACGGCGGCAGCTCGACCGGCTTGGTGGGCGCCTTGGTTACCGCTTCAGCCCCGCCGAATCCCTTGGCGGCGACGGGCGCGCCGTTGGGCGCCGGCTTCAATGTCGCGGTGATGGTGGGCGCGTTAAGCAGGTATTGTTTGGCCACGCGATTTACGTCTTCGACGGTGACTTTGCGGATGGCGTCGAGGTCCTCTTCAGGCGAGTTGCGTCCTTCCGCGGCGAGGGCGTTCGACCACACGTCGGCGAGGCCGGAGATGGAGTTGCGCTGGAATGCGGCTTGCGAGACCTCCTGGCGTTTGGCGGCGTCGACCAGTTCCGCGGGCACGCCGTTGGTGGCGTATTTGTTGACGATCTGGCGCATCTCCTCGAGTGGGGCAGCAACATCCTGACCGGCGGGCAGCGCGACCACGCCGTAACTCACGCTGGCTTTTCGATAAGCCTCAGCGAGGCCGAACTCCGCGGCGAGCGCTTTGCCCGCGGGCACCATGCCGTAGAGGTCGGCGCGCTGGCTGGCGAGCACGTCGGCAAGGACGTTGATTGCGGCCCAGTCCGGCGAGTCAGTGCCGGGCATGCGCCAGGCGATGAAGCCGAGCACGTAGGGCAGATTGCTTTCAAGGGTGAAGGTGTCAGACTTCATGGGCTGGAGATTGATTTCAGGATGCGCGGGGAGCGGATGGCTAGGGATATCCGCGTAGAGCTTTTTGATTTCCTCCATGGTGGCGGCGGGGTCCACGTCGCCGACGACTACGAGGATGGCGTTGGAGGGCGTGTACCACTTGTCGTGGAATTCCTTGAGCATGGCGCCGGTGGTTTTGTCGAAGGAGGGGCGCGTGCCGAGCGGGTCGTGCGAGTAGGGAGTGCCGGCGAACATGTCCTTGTTCATGCGGTCGATGAATTTGTAGGTGGGGTTGGAGAGGTCGCTGGCGACTTCCTGCTCAATGGCGCCGCGCTCCTGGTCCCACTCGGCCTCTGAGTCTTCAATACCGCGCATGCAGGCGGCCTGGGCATGGAGAGTGACGTCGGCGTCGGCCGAGGGGACGGTGTTGAAGTACTGGGTGATGTGCTGCTGGGTGTCGGCGTCAAAGTCGCCGCCGAGGAGCGCGAAGATGGCGGAGGCCTGATCGGCGGTCAAGCCGGTGCAGCCGCGAAAGGCCATGTGCTCCTGTGCGTGCGCCATGCCGGGGAAGTCCTCCGGCGTCTCGTTGCCGCCGACCAGGTAATTGGTTTCCACAGTGACTACGGGGGCGAGGGTGTTGCGGACGATGACGACTTTCATGCCATTGGGCAGGGTGGCTCGGAGGGGAGGTTCGGCTTGGGGGGCGGGGGCGGCGGTTTGCTGGAGCGCGTGGGCCAGAGGCGCCAGCGCGGCGGCCATGATGGCCAGCGCCGGTGCAACCAGAGACCGGATGGGATGCAGAACGTTCACTCGAACCTCCACTGGGGAAACTCCCTTGGATTATTGTCGCCGATTGGATTGGATGGCATGACTAACCTGAATCCACTTGAGCGCTTTCGCAGCGTCCGGCTGGAATTCCGGGATGCGAAATGAGAAAACTCGCGCTAGAATGAAACCGCAACTTTCAATGTAGACTCGGTTTCCGACAGAACAACGGAAAATGCTCACCGGAACCTACATTCGGTTCCGGCCTGAAAGCTCGACCCCCATTCAAGTGAACTTCCCGGAGGAAACGAAAATGAAAGCCTGCAAGATCGTGTTTCTGGCCATGGCGCTTTGTCTCACCTGCGGCGTTGCCACAACCGCCCGGGCGCAAGGGCCTGGACATCACCCTGCCTACCTGCGCGCACTCTCCGATCTTCGGTATATGCGTGCCCTTATGTTTCACTCGTCGGCAAACTGGCGCACCGACAACGATGAGCAGCAGGCGGTCATGGAGATTGACGCCGCGATGCGCGAAATCAAACAAGCTGCAATCGACGACGGCAAGAACCCGGACGATCATCCGCCGGTGGACGCTAGCCTTCGCAGTGACCAGCGGTACCGGCGCGCGAAAGAAGCGGGCAACGCGGCCTTGCGCGATCTCGATCAAGAGGACGATAACGCCTTTGCCGGCGGTCTGAAACGGCGTGCGATGGACCATATCATGAAGGCGAACCGGTGGGTGGATAACCTTATGATGCGCTACTCCCACCAATAGAACTCAGAACACCGATCAAAGAGCGGCGGGTGCAGTGGCGCCGGAAGTCAGTGGATACTCTGCACCCTGTCTTCAAGCCGCAACCGAAAGGTCTTCCACTTCTCAGTCAGGAGAGGCTTGCGGCTGTGCGCGTGCGCGACGGCGGGTGCGGTTGAGTTTCCTATACTGTCAGCGGAGAGGCGGCGATGGATAACGCTACGATGGCGCGGCTGCTGGAGCAGACGGCGGACCTGATGGAGATTAACGGGGCGGACAGCTTCCGCGTGCGCAGCTACCGGCGGGCGGCGGAGGCGGTGGACGCGACGACGGTGGACCTGGCGGCCTGCTGCGAGGACACGGCGAAATTGCTGGAGATTCCGGGGATTGGCAAGAGCATGGCGGCGAATTTGCAAGCTATGGAGCGGACAGGGACGATGCCGCTCAGGGACGAACTGCTGGCGAAGTATGGCGTGGGCCTGCTGGAGCTGATGAAGCTACCGGGGATGGGGCCGAAGACGATTGCGCTGTTTTGGTCGGCGGCCAAGGTCAACACGATTGACGCGCTGGCGGCGGCGATTGAGGGTGGCAAGCTGACGGAGTTGCCGCGGATGGGCGCGAAGGCCCTGGAGAAGATCAAGAAAGGCATTGAGGACTACCGGCGGAGCTCCGGGCGGTTCCGGATTGACCAGGCGCAGGACGCGGCGGAACGGCTGACGGCATACCTGATGAAATTTGCTGGGGTCGAGCGGGTGACGCCGGCGGGGTCGCTGAGGCGTGGGCGGGAGACGGCAGGGGATCTGGACCTGCTGGTGACCGGCTCTGCGTGCGAGCCGGACAAGACCGGCGCGGCGGTGGAGTACGTGGCGGCGTATCCGGGGATTGCGGACCTGATTGTGAAGGGCGAGAACAAGGTGAGCTTCCACCTGGAGACGGGCATGCAGGTGGATGTGCGGCTGCTGCCCTCAGCGAGTTATGGAGCGGCGCTGCAGTACTTCACTGGATCGAAGGCGCACAACGTGACACTGCGGCAACGGGCGCTGAAGATGGGCTACACGCTGAGCGAGTGGGCGCTGGCCAGGCTGGAGGACGAGACGCAGGTGGTGGCGGCGGCGACGGAGGAGGAGATTTACGCTGCGCTTGGCGTGGATTGGATTCCGCCGGAGATGCGGGAGAACCTGGGCGAGATTGAAGTGGCGGCGGAACACAAGCTGCC
>Ga0265339_10000720_pt1 | contig 25691 bp, 23 predicted proteins | sample 4CB219metaG_FD_202085 | JGI IMG/M metagenome (GOLD analysis project Ga0265339, IMG submission 202085) | Rhizosphere microbial communities from Carex aquatilis grown in University of Washington, Seatle, WA, United States - 4-CB2-19 metaG | ecosystem: Host-associated > Plants > Roots >... | reverse complement strand
CGGACCACGGTTTTCGCATCGTTGAAACGCCGGCTGTTGACCAGACTCTCGTCGCCGCGCACGATGGAGTGGAAGCAATTGTTCTCGATACCGGTCCGTACGGTGTGGACGGATGGGAGATGTTGCCATTGCTTCGTCGCAACAGCCCTGAGGCGCATACCCCTCTGATTTTGTTGAGCCTCGATACACAGCAAGCTCTGCCATCGCTGAATGGCGACTCCAAGGCAACGAATACATCCGCGCCAATTGCGGAACTCGTGCGCATTATGGGAGCAGCAGGGGAACTGGCTCGCATTCTGGTTGTTGACAACGATTCGGACAAGGCACTCATCGTCGGCGAAGCATTTTCAGGAGAAAACGCCACGGTTAAGATGACCCACGCGCGCGAGCAGGCCAAGGCAGAATGCCTCGGTTTCCGTCCCCACATTGTAGTGCTCAACATGGGCTTGCCCGAAGGCGACAGCTACAGCCTGGTAAATTGGTTGCGCGAATCGGAGACGCTGACGCGTATTGTAGTCATTGCCTATGCAGGACACGAATTTGCCCCGACGGGCAGAGAGAGATTTGGAATTGAGCCTGCTGCCTTGCTGAGCCAGGCGCGCGTGCAGCCGGAACAACTGGAACTGCTTCTTTTGACGATCTTGCGCGGATCGCACCACATTGAGATTGAGGAAGAAGTCCCCGATGTCTCAGGCGTCGGAGGCGATTGAAGTTATACATCGTGACGATTATGGATGTCGTTTACGCGAACTTGATAGACCGGGCATTCTAATTCGGTTGGCTCTTATGGCTTAACCGGTATACAAAATAGTGCAACCATATTTGGGTCACGGGGAGTTGAGCTATGGCGCGCCGCATTTTAATCATTGATGATGAAGACGATATTCGCGAAATAGCTGCAATGAGTCTGGAGACGGTGGCAGGGTGGGAAGTGATTGTGGCTAACTCCGGTGCCCAGGGCCTGGCCCGCGCTGCAACCTATAAGCCAGACGCTATCCTTCTTGATGTCATGATGCCCGGCATGGATGGTCCCACGACTTTCCGCGAACTCAGAAAGAATCCGACCACTGAGAAGATTCCGGTCTTCTTTCTGACGGCCAAGGTGCAAGCAACCGATCGCCGCCGCTTCGCCGACCTCGGCATCGAAGCAGTGCTGGTCAAGCCATTTGATCCAATGACGCTCTCGGTGCAGATTGCGAGCGCCCTTGGCTGGAGTTAGCGGGGTCGCCGATGGAGAGGTCTGATCGCTCAGCGCTCAACGACGCAATGAACCGCTTGTGGCTCCATTACCTGCCCCGGATTGAAGAGCGCGTAAGCACCTTGCAGGCGGCGGCCGCCGCTCTCGCTGATGGAACCCTCACCGCCGCGCAGTGCGAACAGGCAAGTTCTGCCGCCCACAATCTGGCCGGCGTACTAGGGACATTCGGTTTGGCCGAGGGCACCATCCTGGCGCGGGAGGCAGAGGCGTTCTATTGCATCGGGCCGCCCATCGACTCGAGCGTGAACAGTCGACTCACCGAAGTAGCAATGCAGCTCCGTGTATTGATTGCCGATAGGTAAGACTATCCGCTCTCGCGAACAGGTAAACTTATTAGTGGTGACTTCGCACGACTCATCCGCGCGCCAGCTTGACCTGACCTTCGCGGAGGCTCCACCAGCTCGTCGCATCTGGCCGGTACACGAACTGGTCGATCAGGTTCGCGAACTGGTTGAGACGCGCTACGTTGACGTGTGGGTCGAAGGCGAAATCTCGAACCTCCGCCCCGCGCCCTCGGGACATGTCTACCTCACGCTCAAAGATGCTGAGGCACAACTTCCTGTCGTGCTATTTCGCAGGCAGGCGCTCCTGCTCCGTTTTCGCCCGGAAGATGGTTTGCACGTGCTTGTGCGGGGGCGCGTCAGTGTCTACGGGCAGCGCGGCCAGTTGCAATTGGTCGCCGAAACGATGGAACCCGTCGGGGCTGGTTCCCTTCAACTCGCGTTTGAACAACTGAGAGATCGGCTCAAGGCCGAGGGGCTATTCGACAACGATCGAAAACGTGTGTTGCCATCATTCCCACGCACGGTCGGGATTGTTACCTCGCCGACGGGGGCAGTCGTCCGTGACTTTCTGAATATTGTTGGCCGCCGTCATTCCGGGCTCAACGTGTTGCTCTTCCCGGTTTCAGTGCAGGGCGACGCAGCCGCTGAAGAGATTGAGGCCGCTCTCGCCGCCCTTAATGCATCCGGCCTGGTGGATGTGATCGTTGTTGCGCGCGGAGGCGGATCATTGGAGGATCTCGCCGCCTTCAACAGCGAGCGTGTGGCTCGCGCGATTGCTGCCTCAGCCCTGCCGGTGGTCTCCGCCGTGGGCCATGAAACAGATTTCACGATTGCCGATTTTGTCGCCGACTTGCGCGCGCCTACGCCGTCAGCCGCAGCCGAGCTGATTACAGAGGCGCAGCACAAGATTGCCGAGCGGGTGGAAAGCTACGAGGTCCGGCTGGAGCGCGCCGTTCGCTATCATCTTCTCCAGGCGCGGCAGCTTGTCGACAGCCTGCATGCGGAGCGCGCGGAATGGCGCATGACCTCGACCATCCATCGCCAGAATCAGGTTCTGGACGATCTGACATATCGCATGGAATCCTCTATTGCCGTTCGATTCCGTCACGATCAGGAGCATACCGCTGCGTTGGCTGCGAAAGTCCTCCGCCATGACCCACGTCAATCGCTCGCATCTGTCCGCCAGAATCTCTTCGCCGTTCGAAACCGGATCGATCGCTCCTTCGATCACGTTCTGCGCGAAGCGGCCGCCCGCTTGCATGAGACGGATGCCCGCCTGCATGCACTCTCGCCGCTCGCGGTTCTCGATCGCGGTTACGCGCTCGTGCAAGGCAAAGATGGAGCCCTCATTCGCTCTCTCGCCCAGGTGTCTGTGGGCGATCGGGTGACGACACGAATTCGCGACGGCTCGTTCGTGAGTCGGATTGAAGAAACTGGCGAAGGCAAAACCGAACGGGGAAGACAAGCCCGCAAAAAAGTGAAATCATGACAACGCAAACACGCAAGCTCTTCGGCACCGATGGAATTCGAGGCATTGCCGGCGAACCACCGCTCGATCCAACGACCGTATTCGCCGCCGGCCTGGCGCTGGGACATTCTCTGCGCAAGAAGACTGCGGAACCGCGCGTGATTCTTGGTCGCGACACCCGCGAATCGAGCAACTGGATCGCGGCAACCATCGCCGCGGGCCTTCGCGAAGCCGGAGCGCAGGTCGAAAGTGCTGGGGTCGTGCCAACCCCGGCCGTTGCCTTTCTCGCCCGAACGCACGGATTTGACGCGGGAGTCGTGATCTCTGCATCGCACAATCCCTGGCGCGACAATGGCATCAAGCTTTTCGGCGGCGACGGTTTCAAGCTTCCCGACGCGCTGGAACTTGCGATTGAAGACGAAATTCTCCGTCATGCGAGTCTGATTCACGCTCCGGACCCAACCACGCTTCCGCCAGTCCAGGACAACGCTACGCTGCAAGCGGACTACATACAATTCCTCATTGCTTCCGTGCCGGGCCTTAACCTGGCGGGCCAACGCATCGTGGCCGACTGCGCCAACGGGGCTGCCGCCGCCGTCGCACCGGAGGTTTTTCGACAGCTTGGAGGAGACGTCACTCTGCTGAACATCGTGCCCAACGGTCGCAATATTAACGATGGCTGCGGCGCTCTGCATCCCCAATGGGTAGCTGCGCAAGTTGAATCCCGTGGTGCAGAAATGGGAATCTCCTTCGATGGCGACGCGGACCGTTGCATGCTCACGGGCGCGCATAACAACGTCATCAATGGAGACGCGATTCTTCTCATGGCTGGCCGCGACCTCAAGTCCCGCGGCCTGCTGACGGGGGCTCTCGTCGTGGCTACAACCATGTCGAACATGGGCCTGGAAGCGGCGCTAAAACGCTCCGGCATTCGCATGCTGCGCGCGCCCGTGGGCGATCGCTATGTACTCGAGCAAATGCAGCAACACAACGCGGCGCTAGGCGGAGAGCAATCCGGACACATTCTTTTTCCGCATCTCGCCACTACCGGTGATGGCCTGTTGACGGCGCTCGTGATTCTCGACCTCATCGCCCGCACGGGCAAGAGCATTGACGAACTCAGCTCAGACCTGAAGGTCTTCCCCCAGGTAATCGTCAATGTGAAAGTCGCACAGAAGAAACCGCTGGAAGCAATTCCTTCGGTGGCGGCCGCGATTCGAGCTGCGGAAGAGGAATTAAAAGATTCGGGACGCGTCGTAATCCGCTACAGCGGGACCGAGCCGCTGGCTCGCGTGATGATTGAGGCCGAAAGTGAAGAGACCATGCGGCGTCACGCAAACACCATTGCCGCAGCGATTCGCAATGAACTGGGAGTGTAGTCAGATATGACGGTCGAGTTAGCTTAATTGCTCAACTCTTCCAGAGGTTGTATTTAACGATGCACCAAAAGGCCCGGATTCCATCGCGCCAGCCGATCTTCTTGCCATCTGCGTACGTTCTGCCGCTATAGGAAATTCCTACCTCGTAAATCCGCGCCTTGGCTTTGGCGACCTTTGCTGTAATTTCCGGCTCGAACCCGAAACGGTTCTCTTCGATTTTGATCGCCTGAACCAGTTCGCGTCGAAACGCCTTGTATCCCGTTTCCATGTCGGTCAAGTTCAAATCCGTGGCCATATTGGAACATGTTGTAAGAACTTTGTTCCCGACCGAGTGCCAGAAGTAAAGAACTCGATGAGCGCCGCTGCTTCCTAGAAACCGCGAACCGTAGACCACATCCGCCTTGCCAGCCAGGATCGGCGCGAGCAACAAGCAGTATTCCTCGGGATCGTACTCGAGGTCTGCATCCTGAATGATCACGATCTCTGAAGTTGCCTGCGCGATACCAGAGCGCAGCGCGGCTCCTTTGCCCTGGTTCTCGCCATGCCGCAAAAGCTTGATGCGGGGATTAGTCTGGGCGATCGCCTCGAGCTTATTCCAGGTTCCGTCCTGGGAACAGTCATCAACGATGACTACTTCTTTGACCGGTCGCTGGGTCAACACCAATTGGATAATTGTTGAAACCGTAGCGGCCTCGTTGTAGACCGGCATGACGACTGTGAGGCACGGCTCTATCTCATCGTTCGAGGTCATTGCGGACATCGTACCATCTTCAGGGGAGGCGAGGCGTTTACAGTCAGTCGCGGTTGCGCCCCGGATCCACCCTACAAATCGCGCCAGTTGGGCCCAAACGCTAGATCTGCGACAAGAGGAACCTGCAACTTCACAACTCCTTCCATCTCCGCACGCACTAGCGCCTCAATTTCGGAAGACTCTTCTGTCGGAACTTCGAACACCAGCTCATCGTGCACCTGCAGCAGCATCCGCGTCTTCAGCTTCCGCTCGGCAATCTTGCGGTCCAGCGCAATCATTGCCAACTTGATCAAGTCTGCGGCGGTGCCTTGCAAAGGAGTATTGACGGCCGTGCGTTCGGCAAACCCTCGCTGGTTCGGGTTGCGGCTCTCGATGTCAGGGATCGGCCGTTTGCGCCCGAACATCGTGCGTACGCTGCCTTCCCGCCTCGTCGCCTCCAGAGTTTTTTCGATGAATGCCTTTACACCCAGATAGCGAGCAAAATAGCGGTCGATATAGGCCCGCGCTTCAGTTTGTGGAATGCCCAATTGCGCCGCCAACCCAAAGGGAGAAATCCCATACACGATCCCGAAATTAACAGCCTTCGCACGATTGCGCGTTTCTTTGTCCATCCGGTCAGCCGCGACACCGAAGACCTCCGCAGCGGTGATGGTATGAATGTCCTCGTCATTCGCGTACGCACGCAACAACAGCGGGTCACCGCTGAAGTGCGCCAGCAGTCGCAACTCAATCTGGGAGTAATCCGCTGAAAGCAACTGTGTGCCGGGAGCGGCAACAAACGCGGCTCGAATCTCACGGCCCAGTTCAGTGCGCACTGGAATATTCTGCAGGTTCGGGTTGACCGACGAGAGTCGCCCCGTAGCGGTCGCCGCGGCCTGGAACGTTGTATGCACGCGCGATTCGGCGTCCGAGAGAAGTGGAAGCGCATCGATATAGTTCGACTTCAACTTTGTCAGGTGCCGGAACTCCAATACGAGCCGCGGAACCTCGTGTTGCTCTGCCAACTGTTCCAAAACGTCTTGTGCCGTTGAAATGGCCTTGCCTTTGCCGCGAACCACGGGAGCCGGCAGACCCAAGTCTGTGAACAGGACTTCGCCCAGCTGCTTCGGCGAATTGACATTGAAGCGCCGTCCCGCCAGTTCGAAAATCCTCTCGTTCAACCGCGCAATCTCAATCGCAAAGCGCTTGGACAGCCCGTCGAGCGCGGACGTATCAATGCGAATTCCTGCACGCTCCATACGATACAGGACTGGCGCGAGGGGTCGATCGATCTCCTCATACACCCGCGTAACACCACTACGTTCCGCCTCATCGCGCAACACTGGGACCAGGGCAAACGTCGTCGCCGCGGCCGCGGGCAACCCGAACGGTGCCGCCTGACCATGGCGCGCCGCAACGTCGGCCAGGCTCTGGGTGGTGTGCGTGGGGTTGAGCGCATACGAGAGCAACATCGAATCGTCGACCGCTCCCCGCAACTCCACCCCAAGCCCACCGAGTACGTGCAAAGCGAGCTTCCAGTCGTGAATGCGCTTTGGGACCTTTGCATCTTCCAGCAACGCGCGCAATTCAGGACTGAGAGGCAAATGCAGCGCTGTCGCGGCTTTGGCGGAAACGCCTACATGACAGGCCGTCTTCCGTTCCGCTTCCTCGACAGCGTCGAGCAGAGACAGCGTTTGTGGTGTGCTCTCATCGGTTTCCTCAGCGCTGGGTTCGGCGGCGTCAAGGGCGAACGCAAAGCCATGCTCGCGTGCCGCGCTAAGAAATGCAGCCGTCTGCTCTTCGCTTGGGTCATCGATCAGAGTGACTTGCACGCCCGTCGTCGACGGTTCCAGTTCGCGCAGCATAGACGTGAATTCGAGCTCGGTGAAGAGTTCCCGGCATGCCTCGATATCCGGCAACGCAGTCTCCATCGCGGCTAAATCGAGTTCGAGCGGTACATGCCGGTCGATCGTTACCAGCTCTTTCGAAAGCAGAACAGCTTCGCGATTCTGCTCGAGAGATTCTCGATAACTCTTGCGTTTGATCTCTGAAGCTCGTTCAAGCACAGCCTCAACACTGCCAAACTCCACGATCAGATCCACGCTGCCTTTATCTCCAATGCCCGGTGCCCCGGGAATGTTATCTACAGAATCGCCACGCAGCGCCATCACATCGACCACCTTTTCCGGAGGCACGCCGAGAATTTCTGTCACCTTGGCGGGGTCGAGGACGAGATTGTCCTTCTGCGGGTTAAGAATTCTGACATTCGCCGTGACTAACTGCATCATGTCTTTGTCGCCAGAGACAATGAATACATCGTGACCGTGTTCCGCAGCTTCCCGTGCCAGCGTCCCGATCACATCGTCGGCCTCGAACCCTTCGGCCTCGAGCACCGGAATCCGCAACGCATCCAGAGAACGGCGAATATATGGGATCTGCCGCCGCAAGTCCTCAGGCATTGCCTCGCGATGCGCCTTGTAACCGGCGTAGCTCACGTCATCAAAGCTTTGCGTCTTTGCATTCCACTTGCGCAGGGTTCCAATCGCTCGCGCGCGCTCGTCGCGGAATACCTCGCCACTCACATCAAACACCGCGGCAAAATAGCGGGGTGCGAAATCCTGGCGCAGCTTTTTGATCATGTTTACGAACACATAGGTCGCAGCCGTTGGCAGGCCGGATCGCGTGGACATGGGGCGGCTGCGTTGCATTGCGTGGTAGGCGCGAAAAATGAATGACATCGCGTCGAGCAGAAAGACGGGCTGCTTGGCTTCATCGGGCACGCTACAGAGTCTATCAGGGTTCATTTCGACACGCTTCTGGGCAAGCCAAGGCCACCAACGCCGACTCGAATCGAGCTTAGACGGGGCCGGCCTTCGCCTCAGGAAGGCCCAGGTGACGATAGGAATGCCACTCCCCACAGAATCCCAATGGTTTCCTTGCCGCTCACTTTATCGCTCAAGTAGTGTGGTCTTATGAGTCTTGAACCCGTCGAGCTGGCCCAATCCGCCACTGAGCCATCGAGCAAAACGGTCACCGCCCCACCGCCCCACTTCCTCGCGCGGATCTTCGGCCGGAGCACGATGGACATGGGCGTCCTGCTGCTCGTGACGTTTATCTTTTCGGGCCTCGTCATGCCTGAAGTGATCCTCGCCGACCCCGACATCTGGTGGCACCTTGCGGATGCCCGCATCCTTACGGAGGCGCATCATTTTATTCATGTCGAGCCATACTCGTTCACCGTCGCGGGCCAACCGTGGGTCGATCCAGAATGGCTTTCCGAACTTATCTTCTGGCTTGGCTACAAGGCAATTGGATTAGTGGGCATCTATGTTGCAACTCTGATTGGCCTAAGTGCGAATATGCTCTTGCTCTATTGGCGCAGCTTCTTCAAGTCCCGCCACGGGGGCGTAGCGCTGTGGACTGGAATACTCGCGGTTCTGCTGATGACGGTAAATGCCAGCGCCCGCACCATTCTGTTTGCCTACCTTGCGCTTTCCGCGGAGATGGCCATTCTTGAAGCAGTCGAAAGAGGGAAGTCGCGTCTTCTTTGGCTGCTTCCACCGCTATTTTGCATATGGATCAATTTGCACGGCAGTTGGATCATCGGGCTCTCTCTGTTCGCGCTTTTCATCGTCAGCGGAATGTTCCGCGTTTCTCTCGGGATGTTCGAGCAGGAGGCTTTCTCGAGCGGGGATCGCAATCGACTCCTGGCAGTGTTGGGGGCAAGTCTCGGCGCCGTTATGATCAATCCCTACGGCTGGCACCTTGTTTGGAATCCCTTCGACATGGCGTTCAACCAAACCCTGAACATTGCGAGCGTTCAGGAATGGCAGCCGCTAAATCTGGGCTGGTTTGTGGGAAAGGCCGCGGCATTGGCCATCGCGCTCACCATCGCAACCAACGCCATCCATCAGAGAAAATGGAAGATCTTCGAAATCGCGGTGATCTTTTTTGCATGGTACGCGGCATTTGATCATGCTCGGTTTACCTTTCTCGCCGCTGTTCTCACTATTCCTATTTTGTCAGCAGACCTCGCTCGGGGATTCTTCCCATCTCCCAACCCGAAGACCATACCGGCAATCAATGCACTGCTGGCTGCCGGCGCGCTCTGCGTCATCGCCTGGTATTTCCCCACGCAAACCAAACTTGAAAAGGGAATGGCCCGGGAGCTACCGCTGCAGACGATTGCGTCGATTCAACCCTCATGGCGAACTTTTAATCAGGAGTCGCTCGGCGGCATAATGGACTTCGACTACAAACCAACCTTCATCGACACGCGATGGGACATCTTCGAGCACAAAGGCGTAATGAAGGATTTTCTGGACGTCGTCCATTTTCAGGATTCGCTGCGGATCCTCGATAAATACAGCATTGATCACGTAGTGCTGCGGGACGATCATCAGCTCGCTTACCTGCTCGAACATACGCAGGGATGGGTAATTGTCCACAAGGAACAGGTCGGGCAGGATCAGTATCTTCTGTTCGCGCGGAGTGCATCGATACCTCAGCCCGCTCCTGTTACGCGGAAATAGTTTGATCAGGGCCTAGGATGCTGGGGTATCTCCAGGTCCAGTCATAACGGGCGTCTCGTGGGCGCTATAACCGCGCGCAAAGGCCCAAGTATAGAAGACCGCCGTAATCAGCAGGATAAGCGGGGCGGGCCGACTGAGGACGAGTGCGAACAGATTCCCGGTCAGTCCCCGCGTATAGGTGTGAAGGCCTTTTGTTGCAAGGATCAGAATTGCCAGCGGAATGTCCCCGGTGAAAAATACACCTGCTGTGCTGATAAGCAGCGCAAGCCAAGCGACGCGGCCACCCCTGGACCACAACATGGCGCACGCGGGGACCGAGAGCAACAGCAGCTTTGCGTCATAGGATCTGTGATAGGTGACGAGCATCGAGAGCGCCGCTACGGCGACCAGCGCAAACCATGCCCTTTGCGGCGAGAACTGGGAACGCACGACTGCAATCGCCCACAGCAAGAAGACCAATCCGCAGATGAGGTAGGTTACAAGGTTATAGACATGCGAATTGCGTGTGAAAACACTGATCACGGTTTGCAGGTCGATAACCATGTCGGGCGTACTGACGCCGGTTGAATAAGGTCCAGGCTCGTTGATTCCTCCTGGCGCTGAGATCGTCGCGAGATTTGTTCGATACTCCGCGATCCAGTGCGGAGCGACGAGAGAGAGCCATAGCACTGCGGCCGCCACAAAAGCGGCAGCAACGGCGATCACTTGCAGGGCGCGTTTGCGGTTGAGCCCACCCGCGATCAGGAAATATAACCAGATCAAACCAGCGTCGTGAGGTTTGATGACAAGGGCGATAGCCAGGCACACGACTCCTGCGACAACAAAGCGATTCTTGAGGAAGCACCAAACCGCAATGATAGAAAAGCTCACGACAATGCCAGCGGAGTTGCCGCCTGCAAAGAGGATTTCGCAGTTGGATAACAGAATGAAGCCCAGGAATAGGGCTATCCCTGGCGCATAGCTCACTCCAATACGCCACATGAGATACGCAGCCAGAAGAAAGCTGCCAATAACCAGGGCCGACCAGGCAACATGAGCAGGGCCCGGCGATAGCAGCGCAAACGGTGCGACAACCAAAAACGTGCCGGGGAGATTTACGTAAAGAGAGATCGATTCCCGACGCTCCGGCGATCCCGCAGCATACGGATAACCTTCGACCTCATCGAATCGCTGTAATTGGGCGGGGTTATAGGGATCGCAACCGTGCAGAAGGCATCGAGTTCCGTAGTAAATGCCGGGGAAACCCATCATGCCGCCGGGAACGCTCCGTTGCAGGGATACGCCCCAATACAAGGAGATGCAACTCCCCAAGAGAAGCACGACGAGGCTTACTTTGTGCTTCAACGCCTTTCCTGATGCCATTGCCTGTGATCTCAAGAGCAAGTGTACAGGCTCGGTGCGACGGCACTTCGATTTCTTGACAAGGTATAACCTGGCGAACGCTGCAATGCCTGCCAAGTCGTCTCATCTCCGGCCTGGTACAAGGTTGTAACGGTGCGGATCAAACGTTGAGGGGCACAAAAGAAGGAGGAGGGAAGACTGTTGGCACGCAAATAAAGCAACAGTCCTTCCCGAACCAGAATATGAAGCGGACCCGCGGTTCATCGGCCCAAAAAGTCGACGCAAAATGGGAAAAGGAGCAATCTCCAACTCAGGAGAAGACGAACATTGAACTGATTGGAACCATCCATCCGCCAAGACCTGTGGTTGCACGTCCTGGCAGCAGATCCCATGTAAATAGGTTATAGAAACACAAGAGCTCAAACGCGCAAATCCTTCTATCTCATCGGTAAACCAGAAATGTAAACCTGGCGCCCTGCATGAGCTTAGACCTGATCGTTCTTACTCCCTGGTCACCAGCACTTACTCTTCTCTTCGACGATAAGCGGCCGGCAAAGCCGGCTGCTTCAATTCGTCTAAATTGAACTTGCGAGTAAGCTGCTGACCTTTCCAAACGAAGTATTAATCTGGGCTGAAAGCTTTCCCATCCCGATTACTGCCCCAAATGCAATCAGAGCAACAACGAGCGCATATTCCACTAAATCTTGCGCTTCATCCCGAATCAGAATCGATTGAAGATGAACATGGAGCCTCAGCAATAGGTCTTTCATGGTCTTTCTCAGATCTATTGTTGTGCCGGTGAGTCAAATGAATTCCACAAACCGTGTTCGTGCAGCACCGTTCACTGCCCATGGACGTAATAACTCCAAGTTATGACTTTCGGGTGCGTAGCACGATGGCTACGCACCCTTGCCAAACCAGGAGCATTGAACCTGTAGAGCAGCTGGAACTGCTGACCTGCAACAGCTTCCCTACGACAGACAAATCCAGTGCTGTTTACGTGGCGCTTGCGAGCAAGCTGCTGATCTTGTTAAATGCGCTGTTGATCTGAATTGACAACAGGGACATACCAGCAACCGCGCCAAAGGCGATCAAAGCCACGACGAGTGCGTATTCAACGAGGTCCTGGCCTTCTTCACGCGCCATCATGAGCTGCATCTTCGCGTACATCTTGAGGATCATATCGTTCATTTTTCATTTTCTCCTATGTTTGGTTTGGTCCAGCCACAGGCCGGCTTGATGATGTTGAAGCAACTACTGTGCCATTTACTTGAACTACTGTGAACCATTAGAAATCAATAACTTAAAGTAAGTCAAGAAGAATTAGATGTATACAATTGTATACGCTTTGAGGGCACCTTTTTGCACCTTTGTATACATGACTCTAAAGTGTGAGGCGCTGGAAGCTTCTTTCAAGGTCAGATCTGCGGGGATTGAGGAATTGACTCGTAGACCTCCGCCGGTTCCACGAAATGATCGGGGCGGGCCGGATTAATCTCCTCGGTCGCGCAGGATAAACCGGCAATCCACTCACCGCGGCTGGCCCCGTGGAAGCGCAGTATTCTGAAATGCCAGGCTCGAGAGTCATCACATTTCCTTTCTTAAAGACTCTTCCCAGGGGAGCCGTTTCGGTTCGGGCGAGAAGGGAACCCTGGAATTTCAGGAGTCGCCCAATCCAGGGGACTGCGCGGACCGGGACGCAGGCAAAAACTCAAGCTTGTCCCCGGGTTGAGCGTCGGACTCACGGATTGCGCCCGCTGCAAATTCGATCACAGAATGGGCTGTGAGGCACGCCGAGAGACGCCACGGTGGAACATTGCGCTTGATTTTGGCGATTTGATTCTGGCGATCCAGATACACCAGGTCGAGTGAGAATTTCATCCAGAAGGTGTGCACCGCTTCACACGGAACGATCCACATACCCTCGCCTGGACCGAGCCCCGTGCGCCCCAGCAGCCCCTTGGATCGCTTGGCCCCATTTCCTGCTAATTCAACGCGATCTGCCAGTTCGATTTGGCGAGTCGTGTTGACGACTCTTAGCCGGTCGTTCAGCTCCTCCGGCTGTGCAACCTGCGTTGGCTGCGGCGTTGGCTTCGACGTGCCTGGTTGGGGGCTCATGGTATGGGGGCGCTCCTCTTTTCTGCGGCGGTTCGGTCGGTCATTCAACGTCTCTTAGCTTTCAACCCAGCTTGAATCGCGCAGTGCACGAAGAAGCCCCATCCATTGTGGCGGATGGGGCTTCTTCACACTTGGCGCTTGAAGCACACGGCAAAGGAATGAATTTGCCGATACGCAAGTGGACGTTACTGTTGCGATGAAGCGCCTGTGCCCATGCCACTCCCACTGGCACCCATGCCACTTCCACTTCCGGTATCGGATAGCGGGGTTTCGGGCTTCATGCTCTCGATCAGCTGTTCAACTGGCATTGTCCCCGGCGGCGGCGCCTGATCACCAGAACCGGCGTCAGGCGTGTGCATGGCCGTATTCGAGTTGGGTGGCAAGAAACCTTGGGGGAACTTCGGTAGAGCGACGTCGGTTCCAGCCGGGATCGGCGTCACCAGCTCCGGAGTCACAATCACGATGAGTTCCGTGTTAGCTTTCGTTCGTGACATCGATTGGAAGAACTTGCCGAGAATCGGGATGTCACCCAGGAACGGGATCTTTTGGAACGATTCATTCTCTGTATTGTCGAGCAGACCGCCAATGGCAAAGCTCTGTCGATCTGCGAGCTCCACTTCCGTCTTTACGCGCCGCACCGTAATCGCGGGTTCGGTGAATCCAGAGATCGTTACGGCATCGGCGAAGTCCAGAGCACTCACCTCTGGCGCAACTTGCAGACGGATCGTTCCTCGCGGTGTTACGGTCGGAATGAAATTCAGGCGAATGCCATATTCCTTAAACGCAATTGTTACGGCGGCTCCACCTACGCCACCGCCCTGAACCATGGGGAAAGGATATTCGCCGCCGGCCAGGAAGCTCGCTTGCTTGCCGTTCTGCGCAAGAATATTCGGTTCGGCGAGCGATTCTACCAGGCCCCGCGTCTCGAGAGCCTCGATGGTCGCGCCCAGATTGAGGCCCGGATAAAACGCGAACAAATTGAGTTCATTGGTCAGCGACACAGATGGGGTGTTGATCGTCGATCCGGACGACGTCTGTGAACCGGGCAGCGCGACTGACGGAGGCTGATACTCACCAGTCGAGACTCCACCGATCGTATTCCCAAAACCTGTACTGAAAATGTTGATTCCCAGCTGCTTCTCTTTGGTTCGGTCAACACTGGCAAAACGAACCTTCAAGAGGATCTGCCGCTCCGGCTCAGGCACTTTTACATTGAGCAGGTTTACGACCTTTCCGCCCGTCGACGCAATCATCACCGCGCGGCTCGAACTGGTAAGGTCGGCAACCGTGCCACGAAGGTAAACGTTGCCGCCATCGGTCGTGACATTCAAGTCCTGGCCGGGCAATTCCGTGCGCAACTGCCGGCGTATGGACTCCATTTGATCGCGGCTTGCATATGTGCTCGGCCGCACCGTCACGTTGAAAAACTGGCGAGCACCGCTCGCGTCCCAGATAATCAATGTTGTCTCGCCTGGCCCTTTGCCATTCACAAGCACCTGGGTGGGGCTCACTGCGGTGGCTTCGGCAAAATCGCCGAGTCCAACGACAATTTGCCTGATGGGCCGCGCCAAATCAAGAACAACGGACTTGCCGACAGTGACCGAAAGATCGTTGGACGAGTCCTGGCTCGACGGACCGACCGGTTGCAGAATTGGCTGCACCACAGGTGCTGCTGGTTGAGCAGGTGGTACGGGTGCCGCCGTCTGCGGCGTGGCCGAGGGAGTCGTCTGCGCTGCTTCCGCTGCAGCCTGTGCGCGCAATGCCAAAGGCGCAGCAAGGATGAATGTCAACGCACTTAAGCTCGAAATGATTACTCCGGCTCTTACTCTCACTGTTGCCCCCCGGAAGATGCGAATTTTGCCTCTGACTTCTTATCACCGTTCATGACCGTGATAGTAAAGGGCTGCGGTGCAGCTGGCCTTGGCTGCCGAGCCACTGTGGTGGTGGCCTTGGGGGCAGGTGGCTTCCCACCGGTGAAAAGATTGGTCATCTCAGTATCCGGAACCGGCGTGACCGTAGTGTCCAGTGGATTCCGAAGCACTAACTGTATATGCATTTGATTCGTTGCAAGAGCAAGGATCTGTGCTTCTTCCGGTGTTACCAGGAGGTTGACGACTTGCACCTGCTTCGGCTTGCCCTCAGCATCCTTCTGAATATCGGTGCCGGCCGACAACACTTCGATGTTCTGAAGAATTGTCTTCGTCTGCGTATCCTGATTGTTCGTCGCATTCGGCGGCACACCCGAGACAAGTACGTCTACGCGCATGCCCGGTGTGACGAAGCCTGCAACACCCACAACGTCGTCCACCTTGATGGCGCAGGCGCGCATTCCCGGCTTGATGGTGGCTGCAAGACCTCCGCCTGAACCCAGCGGGGCTAACCGGCTGTCGACGAGTGGCTCCCCTGCGTAAATGTTCGCAACGACTCCGCGGCCGATAGCATTTTTAGGATCGGTAATTGCGCCTTGCGGAGCCTGTCCGACGATCGACATGGTCGTCAAATCGCCAGATGCGAGGATCGTTCCGATCTTTATGTCTCTGGTCGCTGCCACCAATTTGGTAGCCTCTTGCGGTTTCGCGGCAGAGATGCGCGAGCCAACCATTTTCCAGATGACATAGGAACTCACGGTTGCGATCACGAGAGCACTAAGGAGAATAATTAGTAGTCTTCGGTTCATTCAGAATCCTGTCTTCGCCAGATGTACCGCGCTGTGCCGTTCCCGAGACCCTAGCGATTGGATAGAACAATATGTCGCGGCGAACGGCTCTCGCCGAGTTAGTGAATCACTTGGTTTAGCCCCAAATGAGGTTTAATGACGATGAAGTATAGCACCATTACATATGCAAATCGTCAACAAAAAAAGGTGCCAAAACCCCCTAGTACCTGTCGCACTACTCTCACTTTAGTCATGCGCGGATGCTTCTCATTTTCACCGCGTCTAAGAACCCTGATTGCGTCTTCGAATACATTAAAGCCATTCTTCGAAAGAGTGAAGAATTATTCCGCGAGTTCGTTATTACGGTCGATCAATCTATGCAATTACCATGCGCAATTACAGCCGCCGCGTCTAGTTACTTTTGATTGTTCTGTCGCAAAATCGCAGAGGCTGACAGGACAATTGGATCCGCCTCGGCCTCTCAATGATGCTCAGGCTTATGAATTGTGTGCCTATGCCAAGGAGGATACCGATCGAACCTGATGCATTCAAGCGAAAACGTAATACGGCTCGTTTTAAAACACTCTTCGGTACGCAGTCGCAGTGGCCGCGGCTTCCAAACAAAGGTCATCTATTGACTCAATTTGCTAGTAGGCCTACTGGGGCAATCTGCATGTAAAGTAGGAGCAAGCACAACAGGAGAGGAACTCGATTCCAGTGGGGCCTTCCCGTCCTATTTCGCTATTTTCGAACCAACCGACAACCCACCAGAGACCATACTCTTTCGTGGTCTCGATCGTTCTGCACGTCATGTTTGCGGGGCTGATTCTCTACGGTTTTCTATTTGCTCCACGGATCAATATGAGGGATGCTGCTGAGCGCTACACCCTGCGCCAGGTCGACCTAACGAGCTCGGATCAGGAAAGAAAGCGGTACGCGGAGGATAGCAAACTTTACCCCGGACAGCGATCGACCGCGCATACCTCCGCCTCCCACGATTCCGAGGCTGCTCCATCCGCCAGTCCGCTGCAGGCCCCGAAACTGAGGCTGTCGGATCGAACCATCGTGCAGCCCGATATACCCGACACGCCCGTCGTTCTGAAGCACACTCCTCTTCCGTCCTTGTTATTGTGGGCTGCGCAAACTCCTAAAGTGAAGTTGATTGCCCCTCCTCCCGTGCCGAAAATGGCGAACGTCAATGCCAAGCCGACTCTGGTTCGCCCGACTCCTCAGGAGAACCTCACCGACGTTCCCATCTCCTCAACGCCGTTCAACACTAAAATTCCACTGCCGCAAACTGGCTCAAGTACTCCGGTCCAGGTCCAGGGGCCCGATCTGGCCCAGAGGATTCCTCAAACTTCTTCTGAGATTTCGACGGAGTCGGCTTCAGGCGCGGTCATCTCCATTTCCGAGACCCATCTCGCGCAGGGTACGATCGCAGTGCCCGCCGTCAATCAGACGGCCCCAGGCAATGCGAACGGTGCGCTCGGCACTGGTAAGGCCGGAGCCTCTCTGCAGAACGGCGCCGGCGATCCGACTAGCCGGGGCACTGCAAATGGCGCCTCTCAAAGCAAGGGAACTACCGGCACATCTGCCGGGCCGGCAGGCAATCAGCGGGGCACAAACCCGGGAGGCGCTGGGAATACTGGCGTGGCGAGCTCCGGAACAAATGGGCAGGGAAACGAACCGTCCTTCACCCGCGTCAGTCTTCCTCCCAACGGCCAGTATGGTGTGGTCGTGGTCGGCAGTTCGGCGATGGCGGACCAGTATCCGGAGACCGCAGCGCTCTGGGGTGGCCGGCTCATTTATTCCGTCTATTTGAAAGTGGGATTGGCCAAGAGTTGGATCTTGCAGTATTCGCTGCCGTCGAGCGCCGATGCGGCCACAAGCACGAATGTCGACCACCTCGACGCGCCATGGCCCTTCTACGTCGTGCGACCCACCGACGGTCCCGCCAATGTGAATGCCGATGCTCTGATGATCCACGGCTTCATCGATGCCGCTGGCCATTTTGACGGGCTGACTGTAGAGTTTCCTCCAGGCTTCAGGCACGCGCAACTTTTGCTGCAGGCCCTGCAGCAATGGAAGTTCAGGCCTGCAAAACACAACGGCCAGGTGGCCCGAGTTGAGATCCTGTTGATTATCCCGGAAAACGAAGATTAGCGGATATGCCGGCCGAATTAGGTCCCTGGCGCCTCCAGTCGAGCGCGCTTGTCGTAGACCTTCGCCGACAACCTCTCCGCGCTTGCCGACGACTCGATCGATTGGCAGAGTCAAAGTGGGCTTGACGGCCGCGCGCACCCGACGCGCCGTGGCCTATTTAAGGATGGATCCGGATTCAGAAGACGAAGTCTTTAGCCTTCCCAGAAAGCGCTCAAGAGTCTTCTTGTCGGCTCCGTGTTCTCTCACCGAATCCCCACTCGGGGAAAGAACAAAGGCGAGCCCCAATCCGTCGCTGCCCCAGCGCACCACTCTCGATTGAACAGCGATCGAGTCGTCGAGGTTCTGGCCATCGCTGTCGGTTCGTTGCAGCGTCATCAGCACCATGGTGCCCGGAAACCACCGCTCTTCAGTTAGCAAATAAAACCCGCTTGAGCTGATATCGGCGATTTGATAAGCGCGCGGTGCGCTTCCCGTCCAGTAGTACGCAACGAGTCCAGGCAACGGCTGACGATGTGCCCGACGGCGATCCGATGACAACCAGTTCTTGAGCCAGGCTACAAATGAATTGGGTCTTTCCGTCTTCGGCTCGAAAGAATGCATCGTTTCTGACCCCTGAAACAAGGATTGCGCTCTTGTTGATGGTATCTGCGAAGCACGGCTCGCGGAAACGCCGTCGTCATGCTGCATGTCCTTTGAGGATACAGCAGTTGACAAATTCGCAGGCGAAAATGATCGCGAAAGCCGCTCCAGGCGGTGTTCCATTTCGGCGGCGATGCAGATCACGAGTTGATCGCCAGGTTGGGTCTGGGAAGAGTAAATGGTGTGCGTCGGAAGTACCAGAGCGCTCGCAGCCTCGTCGCGCAATGCCTCCACGGTCGCTGTTGGAAACGATTCAACTTCCTGGATGACCCGGTAGTCGTCGTCCAGGTAGACAAGGTCGAGGGGCGAAAGTCCGTGCGCTGGAGGAATGCCCCTGTAAGGCATCATCCACAGCCCGCTGTCAGATTTGATCGTGAGCTTTTCAAACATATCCCGCAGCGCTCCGCCGGAAGTATCGGCGACGGTAACTCCCAAACTGAGGAAGCTCTCGCGGGTCTGGTTATACACGCAGTATTTTTGCCCTTCCATATCCCTCACCCGTCCTGGAGGCTGCCAGGCTGCAGGGCGTGTCTCAACCAGTCAAGTAAGGATTGATCGTTCCACTCTTCGTGATTTCGATGAGGTCTTCAACGCTCTATTTCAAGAAGCGCGATCTGCTGCCCCACCATCGACGACGCAAATAACACTCCTCCGAGAACGGCCAGAAGATTGCCCCTCTCGGAGTTTTCACGAAATCAGCGTAAACAACACCTGACCTCCGGAATCCGGAGATCCGGCCGGCATTGACGTTGGATGATTGCCGACTAAGCTATCCAGTTACCACCCAGGACTCTATATGTGCGCCGATTACTTGACCTTGGTGCGGCGGCGCTGAATCAGAATAACCAGCACGACTACGAAAAGAACACCGGCAACAACCCGGATGATTGTAGAGCTATCCATTGAGATTCCCCTTTCTCTGGTTTGAAATCCATTGCACCCAGTCGAATATGACCCATGCGATCCAGGGGTCATTTAGATTGGGCCCGGTTGCTTCTACTTGACCTTGGTACGGCGGCGCTGAATCAGAACTACCAGCACGATCACGAAAAGAACACCGGCAACAACCCGGATAATCGTAGAGCTATCCATAGAATCTTCCCTTTTCTGGGAGCGGTAACAGAACACGTTGGAATCCGCGTGCCGGTTCAGCGCCCTTTTTAATTACAAATCTCGAGTTACTTGACCTTGGTACGGCGGCGCTGAATTAGAACTACCAGCACGATTACGAAAAGAACACCGGCGACAACCCGGATAATCGTGGAGTTATCCATTTCAACTCTCCCTTCTTTCAATTACCGAACATCGACTTGAACGACTCGCCCATGAGAATGACTGCTGGGCCCAGAACGACGACGAACAACGACGGGAAAATAAACAGCACCAGTGGGAAGAGCAGCTTAACCGATAATTTTGCGGCTTTTTCCTCAATCTCCTGGACCCGCTTGGTTCTCAGCGTATCTGAGTGAACGCGCAGCGTCTTTGCCACGCTCGTTCCAAATTGTTCCGATTGCACCAGCATCGATACGAGGTTGCGCACGACGTCCACACCGGTCCGGTCCGCAAAATGCTTCCATGCGTCGGAACGCGCACCGCCAGCCCGCTGCTCCAGCGCGACTACGGTCATCTCATCGCTTAGCTCCGGCTGCGAGACATGCAATTCTTCCGCGGTGCGCGCCGTCGCCTGGTCGAGACTGAGACCGGCTTCCACGCAGATGACAAGCATATCCAGCACATCTGGCAATCCGCGCCTGATCTTGGCCTGGCGTTTGGAAATCAAGTTGCCCAACACAAAATCCGGAGCGAGAAAGCCTATTCCAGCGCAGGCGATGTAAATGAATATCGGGTTCCAGTTGCCCAACCCAGTTACCCACGCGATGATGCAGAGGGCAATCGGAGTGATCAACTTGGCGCCATAATAAAACTTCATCGCAGATTCATCACGAAAGCCGGCGCGCACAAGTCGTTGCTGGACGACGCCAACCTCCGCCTCGCTCCTGGGCACGACCTTCTCAAAGCGCTCGACAACACCTTCGAGAACCTCGCGGGTGTCGATGATCTTGCTCTTAAGGCTCTTCTGCTGCTTTCTCGCCGTCGGATTGATGGCCGAGGTGATGCGCGCCTGGATCGTCTCACGATAGAAGATGAGCAGACCCACACTTCCGATCAGAAGGAATACGGCGAAGAATGATGCGATTGCTATTCCCATAACGCCCCTCTACACATCCATATTCACGATTTTGCGAATGATTAATCCACCGACCACCGTCATGGCAGCCGCCGCGTAAAGCAGGTCAATGCCCAACTGGCGTTTCCAAAGCAGGCTCATCATCGCTGGATTGACAAAGTACAACATGAGTCCCAGAACAGGCGGCAATAGGGTTAGCACCAGGCCGGTAAGCCGTCCCTGTGCTGTGTGCGTCATAACCTGCCGCTTCAATCTAAACCGCTCTCGAATCACTTCTGCTGTCTTCTCGAGAACCTCAGCAAGATTGCCGCCGCTTTCCTTTTGAATCAGAATTCCGGTGACCACGATGCGAAGATCCTGCACAGGCATCCGATTCACCATGTTCTCCAGAGCCGTCTTCAACTCGAGTCCGTAGTTCTGTTCGTCAAAGCAGACGCGGAACTCGGTGCCGACAGGATCCGGGCACTCGCGGGTGACCAGGCCGAGCGCGGAATTCAAACTGTGACCGACACGCAGCGCACTGCAGATCAGGTCGAGCGCTTCGGGAAGTCCCTCTTCGAACTTGCCCAGGCGCCGGCTGCGCTTGAACATCACAAATCCCAGAGGTGCGAATCCGCAAACAGCGCCGCCCAGCAGCGCGAAAGGCCACGCCCCGGTTCGTAGATAAATCAGGTACGCCGGCAGGGCAAAGGCTCCAAGGCACATCAGCATCAAGCCGCCCACTGTCCACTTCAGGTCGGCCTGATAGAGCATCCTGCGCAATCTCGGCGTCAGTTCCAGCTTGCGCAGAGCTTTGTCCATCCACGGAATGCTGCTCAACAAGTCGCTCTTGCGCACGTCGATGAGCAAATCGGACATGTCCGTCTTGCCTTTGGTCGTTGCCAGCGCCGAGTCCAGGCGGGCAAGCATCGCCTTGTCCTGTTTCGAGGCTCCCGTTCCTGTGGCGGCTGCAATCAACGCAACCACGATAAAGACCGCCACGAATACAACGATGATGATCAGAAACATAGCCTTGAACCTCCCCTCGGCTTAACTCACTTCGGTGACGCGCTCAAACAGGCTGGGCGGCAGGAAGATTCCTGCGGTCCGCAACTGTTCGAGGAAGCGGGGCCGGATGCCGCTCGGCTTGAAAACGCCCAGCACCTTGCCATTGGGCCCGATCCCCTTCTTCTGGAACGTGAAGATCTCCTGCATGCTGATGACGTTCTCTTCCATGCCGGTGATCTCATGAATACTTACGCACTTACGCGTACCGTCGCTCAGTCGCGTGCATTGCACCACGATGGTGAGCGCCGAGGCGATCTGCTGACGCACCGTCTTTTCAGGCAGACTCAGGTTGCTCATGGCCACCATCGATTCCAGACGGGTCAATGCGTCGCGCGCCGTGTTGGCGTGGACCGTGGTCATCGAACCTTCGTGACCCGTGTTCATGGCCTGTAACATGTCGAATGCCTCTTCGCCACGAACCTCGCCAATGACGATGCGATCGGGACGCATACGGAGACTGTTGATCAACAGTTGCCTCTGGCGAATCGCACCCTGGCCTTCCACGTTCGGCGGCCGCGTTTCGAGGCGTACGATGTTTTCCTGCGCCAACTGCAGTTCAGCCGCGTCTTCGATCGTGATGATGCGCTCGTTCTGCGGAATGTATTGCGAAAGAATGTTCAGAAACGTCGTTTTACCGGCGCCGGTACCGCCCGAGATCAGAATGCTCAGGCGCGCTCGGACTGCTGACGAAAGCAACTCCATCATCTCCGCTGAAATACTCTTCAGCTGCACCAGTTGGTTTGCCGCCAGCGGGCCCGTACCAAATCGCCGGATCGACAGGGATGGGCCATCCAGCGCCAGCGGCGGAATGATGGCGTTCACGCGCGAGCCATCCGGCAAACGCGCGTCGACCATCGGCGAAGATTCATCCACGCGGCGTCCCACGCGCGAAACAATGCGATCGATAATCTGCAGCAGGTGGCGATCGTCGCGGAATGATGCGTCTGCCCGCGTCAGGAGGCCGCCCTTTTCGATAAAGACATGGTCCTTGTCGTTGACAAGGATGTCCGAGATCTTCTGGTCCTTCAGCAGGGGCTCCAGCGGGCCAAGGCCGAACACCTCGTCCAGAAGATCGGTCTGGATCTTCTCTTGTTCATCGAAGCTCAGCGGAACACGCCGGTCGCTGATGATCTCGCTAATGATGCTGGACACAGCCTGGCGCGCCTGGTTCGAGTTCACACGGGAAAGCTTCTCGAGATCCAGTTTGGAGATCAGAGTCCGGTGTACTTCTGATTTAAAACTTTCAAGATTTAGATGTTCCACGTTGCACCATTCCCATGAACAGGATTTTTAATCAATCGTCCTGGTTAACCGAATAAACTAAATCCCTTTTTCTTTTCCGGCTTTGCGGGCATCCCGCAGGCCGTTCTTGCCATATCCTGAATCGCTCTTGCAATCATCGAATCTTCCAGCGCCAGGGGAGTCGCTTCGTTTTGCATGCGACGCACCGTCACGTAATCGCTGGGAATCTTCCACTGCACTGGCCGGGTCAGGGCCTTCGAAATATGTTCTTCATCCACACCGCCCGATCGCGGCATAAAACGGTTCAGCACGATCTCCAGGTTCGATCCGCCACTCTTGAAATATTCCGAAATCACGCGATGCGAGTTGCGGAGTTCTGGAATTCCAGCTTGCATCACTAAATAAACCGTATCGGCGCGCTCCACCAGGGTGGTGCCGCTCAAATCGAATCTCGAGCCCGCATCAATTACTACGAAGTCATATGCCTGCTTGGCAATTGCGACCAGCCTTTCCACGGCCTCGTTGCTCACTTCCACCTGCGGAAACTTGCCTGGCGCGGCCAGCACAAACAGGCCGGAGCTATGTTTGGTCAGAAGCTTCGAAAGAAAATTCTGATCCATCCTGCTGTAGTTCTGCAGCGCATCCACGGTTGAGAACTGGGGACTGATCCCAAGATTCAAAGCCGCATCGCCCAACGGAAGATCCAGGTCAATTAATAATGCGCTCTGGGAACACTCCTGCACCAGAGATACGGCAAAGTTGCAGGCTACTGTCGTAACCCCCGAGCCGCCCTTCCCCCCAAGAAAAACCAAAACCTTGCCGCCTGCACCCTGTTTTGTTCCGGTCTTTGACGCCGGCCGGCGTGCCCATGCGCGGGTAAGCGCTTCATTGAGCGCCGTCGCCGCAATAGGGTGCGGCAGGAATTCACGAGCCCCCGCCCGCATGCAATTCATCAGCAGGTTGGGGTCGTTGCTCATCGAATAGACCATCACCGTCACCGTGCCGCTGGCGGCAATGGTTTCCACTAGTTCCAGCGCGTAGTTCTGGTCGCTGTCCAGATCGATGATCACAACGTCGTAATTCTGTTCCATCATCCGCGGTACGTCGTTCAATTTGCTCGGATACGCTGTGAACTCCCGTACCGATGACGCTTCTGAATCTGCAAGTGCATTGGCAACAATCCTGCGCCGCGCATCGTGGGGGCCGATGAGGGCTACGGACAGTCCGCTTGAACTGATTGGATCTGGATCTGGGCCTTGAAAGTTGGTCGACATTACCGGTCTGCTACTCCTGGCTGCTTACGTTCTTATTATGAATTGATCTGTACTACTTCTGTTGCTACTATTCGCCGCGCTGTCGGCACCTTCGTTTGTATCAGCCCGCAAAGAACGATATGAGTGTGCCGAACGCGATTGCCGGCGCATACGGCATTTTACGTGCCATCGGATTGGAGAGGGTCATCTTCGGTTGATCGTCCGCTCCCCGCTTCTTCCGCCCAAACAACAAATCGCCCGTGCCTGAAAAAAGCTCACCGGAGAATCCGCCGAGAACGGCCCATCCCACCGCCATGACCCCTCCCGCGATTCCGGTCATGACCAATGCCAGAAACAGTTGCTTCGGGCCCAGCCAAGCGCCGATTGCTGCGCACAGCTTTACATCTCCCATACCCATCCCGCCCATCCAGGCGAGAACTCCAAATAACACCAGTCCCATGCCCATTCCCGCCAGACTCTGGCTAATCCGAATCCCATGCCAGTTTTCCGGCCCGAACGACACAAGAATTCCGCTTGCCAAAAACGGCAAGACCAGCCAATTTGGAATGCGGCGGCTGCGTAGATCTGTGAATGTCGAGACTGCCAGAACAAAAACAGTCGGCCACCACGCGATCGAGTGCAACTCTACCCCCTCATTCCCCAAGCTGAATACAGGTGACGTCTATATGTATGCAATTGTCCCTCCAAAACATGATAAGTCAAGCTGTATTAATTCAATGCGATACACTGAAGTTGTACTGTTATCGTGTACACGGTGGTATACGATCCTATTCCCGTTGAAGCGAAGGGTACACACCCGGCCACCGGGTTCGCAATCCCTGTAGGCTGAAGACGTTAGTACCTTGGTTACTCAATCAGCACTCGAAGGGTGTAACCGCGCACGATCTACCCCTCCTTGCGCCTGTTTTCGTACAATTCACCTATTAACTCTTCACAAGCAGGCAATCCGTCGGCTTCCGCGGAATCGTCTCTGCCTACTTTACCCCAGGAACATGCAATCTCCGTAGCTGAAAAAGCGGTACCGCGCCCCAACCGCGTGACCATAGGCCTCAAGAACCCGTTCCCGGCCCGCGAAGGCACTCACCAGCATCAAAAGGCTCGACTGCGGCAAGTGAAAATTCGTCAGCAGGGCATCGACCACCCGGAACCGGAATCCGGGAGAAATAAAGATATCGGTGCTTCCGCTCGCGGCCGATAGCAGGCCCTCCTTTGCCTCCAAGGACGCCGCCTCCAACGTACGCACAACTGTTGTCCCTGCCGCGACCACCCTGCGCCCCTCCTGGCGGGCGCGATTGAGTGCCTCCGCAGTCGCCGAGGGCACACTGTAGCGCTCACGATGCAACTTGACGTCCTCCAGGCGGTCGACCCGCAG
>Ga0265339_10000717_pt1 | contig 25744 bp, 18 predicted proteins | sample 4CB219metaG_FD_202085 | JGI IMG/M metagenome (GOLD analysis project Ga0265339, IMG submission 202085) | Rhizosphere microbial communities from Carex aquatilis grown in University of Washington, Seatle, WA, United States - 4-CB2-19 metaG | ecosystem: Host-associated > Plants > Roots >... | reverse complement strand
TGATCGACGATCTACCACCGTCGTGGCGAGCAGCCGAACACGTGCTGACTGCGTATGCCGCCAGTAACATTATCCAACCGGCGTCGGCCCATCCGACGCGCACCGCCAGCTCGTGATGCGCCAAAGCCGCGATCAGCCAGCCGATTCCGACGGCCAACAGCAGCATGACGAACGGCAACCCCTCACCCTCGCCGGCAGTGAGCAAAGTCTCGCTAGGCAAAAGCGGCCTCGCAACATTGAGCGCTGTCAGGAATGCCAGCAGACACCCGCGCACGACCTCGCCGCGCGTAACACTAACTCTGGCGGAAGGACGAGTGCGGCGGGATTGGTGGGTGGCCATGGCTGAGGCTAGGGTTTATAAGCACGAGGTAAGCTACAGGGGGGCTTACGCTCCCCCGCTCGCCCCACGCTCTTCATGGAAACAGAACTTCAGAGGCTCCGAGTCTTTTGTCACCGGGGGGGCTAATCCCCTCTCCTTTTCCTTCCCGTCGTTTCCAGAATCCAGATCAGCGCCAAAACGCAGACGATCATCAACAAGATCGCACCCGCGCCCCACTCGTCGACCTGGTGCAGGACCAAAGCACCCAAGCCGCAAATGAACGTCGTGAGGTAGATCGTCAATACGGCCTGACCTTTCGTCATCCCCAGTTCGACCAGTCGATGCGAAAAGTGGTTTTTGTCGCCCTCGAACGGGCTTCGGCCTTGACGCAGCCGAATCCAAATGACCGTAACCGTGTCGTACAGTGGTACGGCCAGGATGCACAAGGGGGCGAACATCGTGTACCAGGGCAGGTCGCCGCCAGTGAATGTGGCCATGTTTGTCGCGATCGCCAGGCAGAAGCCAATGAAATAGCTGCCTGCGTCGCCCATGAAGATCTTCGCGGGCGGCCCATTGTGCCAGAGAAACCCCAACAGCGATCCAACCAGTGCCAGCAGGAACCCGCTGACGAAGATCTGAGGCTGATGCGTCGCCGGGTTGGGCGTCAAGAGCAGCAAAGCGGCCAGCATAGCTGCCGAGATGGCCGCCACTCCGCCGGACAGCCCGTCCATATTGTCGAGCATGTTGAAGGAGTTGATCAAGCCCACGATCCAGATGACACTCAACGTGGCGGTGAGCCACGGCTGGTCGAGATACATCGTCAACCGCCAACCTTCCCAGTGCCAAACCATTGCCGCGGCGACGAGGGCTTGCACGGCTAGGCGCAGTTTCCAATGGAGTCCGCGCCAGTCGTCGAGTAAGCCCAAGCCGACCAGGACCGTGCTCGCGGCGAACAGGAACCAGAGCCGCGGCGCCTGGGACCTAAGTCCACCGAGGTGCGTGGCAACGAATTCCGGTAACGGCCAGCCGCCGGCGATAAGCCAGCCGCCGGCAGGGTTGGGAGTGAGCGTCCAAAGGACGAATTGTCCAGCGGCGAACGGCACCAGCATGCCCAGCCAGATTGCTAATCCACCACCCAGCGGTGTAGGCCTGGTATGGACCTTGCGAAGTCCGGGCCGATCAACCAACCCCCACCGCGGCGCGAGACGTCGGATTACCGTGGCGGCGAATGCCGCAATGAGGAGGCTCGGCAACATGGCCCCAATCAAAAACCAATTCACGCGGGGCGGCCCTCCCGTGCCCGGCGCTGCAAGTCGTCGCGGAGGAGCGTGAAAAACGCTTGAAAGTCGTCGCGCCGATAATCGGGATATGTCCACTCACGGTGTTGCCAGCGGCCTGTTTTGAAGTACAAGGTCACCTCGGCATAGATTCCACGTCCCAGGTAGACGCGGTGCGAATGGTCCTTGGTCGATGCCAGCACTAATTTGGCCGGGGTCAAATAGCCCGGATCGAGGTTCAACGGCCGCGATTCGACGTGATTCGCCATGCTAGCATACGCGTCTTCCCATAGGTTGGTTTGCAATTTCATTGCGACCAGATCCGTGGGATCGACGAGCCGCGAGCCGGCCAGGAATTGCTTCTTCAGATCGCAACCCATGGTGGCCTGATAATAGTCGGTCTCGACGAAATCGAAAGGCTCGCTGGTGGCCGCCAAAGGTCCCCATTCGGCCTGAGTACGATCAACCGCCCAGGCGAGTGCCGCGGCGTGTCGGCTGGTGACCGCCATGATCGGCATTGCCGGAGCGTGAAGATTAGGGAGACCCATCGAGCTCATCCGTATCGTCGAAGTCACTTTTATCCACTCTAACAGGCCATCGCGCCCGAAACACGCATTTTTGGTCGTTCCGTTCGGCGAGGTCCCACCGCATTGGGCTTGCTTGCAGCCGGAGATTTCATTACGAACTACATGCCATGCGCTCTCTCTCGCTGAAAAACTGGTTCGGCAAATTGACGGCGGGTGTTCATGGCGCGGCACCCGCCGGTAACAAGGGTACGATCCAAGTGGGGCGTGCGGCGCAGAGTTGGGTCGCGGCCAGTGCGGTTGGACCTCGCGAGGAATATGAGTTCTTCGGCCGGCATCTGTTGGCCAGTTATGTAGGCTGCGATCCAGTGGCGTTGGCGGACCAGCGTGGCCTGATGATAGCATTGCGAGACGCCGTCAGTGCATCGGGCGCGACGTTGCTTGGTGAACTAAGCCATCAATTCTCGCCGTCCGGCATGACGGCGATCGCGCTCTTGTCAGAGAGCCACGCCAGTATTCACACCTATCCTGAGCATCAGTCTTGTTTCGTCGACTTGTTCACCTGTGGCCGAAGCTGCAGCGCCGAACGCTTCGATGCAGTGCTTCGCGAGCACCTGCGCCCACACGAAGCGCGCCACCGAATCGTGCTGCGGCATGGTGACGGCATTGACGAAGCTTCACCGGCATGGTGCGACACGTGGCCCGCGGAATGGGCCGCCTGACGGGCATACGGGAGAGTTCATAAACATGGGACCCCATTCCACCCCCCGACAGGCATCCTCACCACCGAAGAGCGAGATCACTCGCCCGTATCCGTTGCCCTCCTTGCCGCCGGACCGATTTTACGCGGAGCGGCTCGACCCCGCCGCGCTCGGCGACGGGGCGCTGGCCTTCATCGAAGACTCCGATCCATTCGATCGTTACACCTACCGATTATCGTCGGTCATCTACAGCGGCAAGACGGCGCTGCAAAACGTGCTGATCGCCAACACATGTAATTTCGGCCGCACGCTGGTGCTCGACGGCGCCATCCAAAGCTCCAGCGGCGACGAGGCGCTTTATCACGAGTTGCTCGTCCAGCCCGCCATGCTGCGACACCCGAATCCGCGCGACGTGCTGATCATTGGCGGCGGCGAAGGAGCCACTCTACGCGAGGTATTGGTCCACCGTTCAGTGCAAAGCGCGACGATGGTGGACATCGACCGTGAGGTGGTCGAGCTGTGCAAGGAACACCTGCGGTCCTGGCACCAGGGCGCGTTCGATGACCGGCGAGTGCGAATGGTCTACGATGACGGCCGCAAGTTCGTGACCGACTCCGACGGCCGCTACGACGTGGTGATCATCGACGTGGTCGACATGCTCGACAACGGTCCTGCCCAGGCCCTATACACGCGGCAATTCTACGAGCTTCTGCGCGGCCGCCTGCGACCCGGCGGGATCGTGGTCGTGCAGGGGTTGGAATTTTCGGTCCTCGACGACAAACCCCACGCGGCGCTGGCCCGGACGTTGCGCAGCGTGTTTCCCGAGGTCCATAGCTACCGCGTGCATGTCCCATCGTTCCTGTCGTGCTGGGGGTTCGTGATCGCGTCCGACTGGTTTGCCCCGCGCGATTGGCCGTCGGATGAATGCGACCGCGCCATCGAAGCCAGGCTGGGAACGGAATGGCTCAACCACCTGACGGGCGATTACTTCCGGGCATGCGCCACGCACTGCAAGGAGACGCAGTTCTTGCTTTCGCTGCCGGGTCCGATTCTGGAGGACGGCGTGCCCTTCGTGCCGCCTCCGGAGATCGAAGATGTCGAACCGGATTACACCCAGTTTCCCATTTTGCCGCCCGTTTAGGTTTTAACATCCTTATGACCGTATCTGACGTCATTTCTCGACGGCCCAAGTTCACGGCCGGACTGCCCCCGCTCGATACCGTGAACGGCGCAACCGCACTGCGGATTCGCTTCGTCGCGGAGCCTGCGTCGGGCGTGATACCGTTGTGGACGCTTACCGACCCATACCGCCGATCGGCCGTCGCCGAGGAGCTTCCTCCCGAGAGGCTGTTTGGACTGGCGAAGGGTGAGCTGGCCGCGACCGACGAGCTCCATTTCCTGTTCCTTCCGAGTGGCGCGGCCACGCCGATCGAGTGGCAGCGCCGCGCCGAGCAGTGGATGAACGAACCATCTCAGGTTGCCGAGACCACCACGATTGACCTGGCCGTGCAGAGCGACCGTGTTTTGTGGCGGCCTGGGCGCGCGGTGCTCTTTGGAAACGCAGATAGGCTGGCGGAGCTGCGCGCCGGTCTGGTTGAATTCTCGTTCCACGAGGGCGAGTTGCGAAATCTCGAACTCGAACTGGAAGCCGACTGGCCGCGGGCCGAGTCAGACGTGCCGCTGGTCCATGACGTCGATCGCCGCGCGCTGGCCGACTGCGGCCATATCAGCGAAATGTCGCAGCGAACGGCGCTGCGCCGCATCCGCTTCACTCGGCTTGCGCCACGATTGGAAAAGGCCTCGATCCGCCTTGCTGGTCCGACGCGACGGATGGTGGCCGAATTGGCATCGCAAGCCGATGTCGTCGATCGGCTTGAGAGTGTCGACGACCGACTGGAGGTATTCGAGAATCTTTACGAACTGGCGAACGATCGGCGGGCCGACTTTCAATATTTCCGGCTGGAATACCGGTTGGAAGCCTGGATCATCCTGATCCTGGTGATCGAGGTCTTGCTGATGATGCTGGAAATCTGGTGGGCGTAGCGGCTCGACCGACCACTCCTAGGGCATGCCCGCCACGGCATCGCGGATGAATTTCACCTGCGGATCGCCGCCTTTGCCTTCCAGCGTTGGGAGTAGATACCACACCACCTCGCGCGGCCGATTGGGTGCGCGGAAGTTATCGCCTTTCTGCCAAATCGGCCGATGGTCGGTAATGCCGCCAAAGAGTGGATCGCCAACCATCTGGCAGGGGAACCAATAGCCTTGGCCATCGGAGTCTTCGAGGTAGAACTCAGGGTAACAGAACGTCGGCACCCCCTCCCACACGGTGCGCGCCGGGATCTCGCTGGCGCGGCACAGCGCGATGAAGAGCCTCGTTAGGTCTTGGTGCTCGGCCGTGCGCGCCTTAAGCGCGTGCATGGCCCCAAGCGACTCGCCATCTTCGTGTTTCACGTTATCGCGTACCCATCGATAGATCGTTTCGACCTGCTCCCAGGCGCTTTGGCCGGACGATTTCTTGCCGAGCTCCTTGGCCAGCGCCTTGATCTTGCCGTTTTGACTTTCGATTTTCGGACTGGGCCCCAGGTAGGTGCGGATATCCTTGTGGAGCTTCTTCGAGTCAACCTTGACGAAAATGCTCGTATCCGCCGGGGGTAAAAGCGCACGGCGACGGATTTCGACGGTCAATACGACGCGGGCTTCCTCACTCGCGGGCAGCTCGGGAATGTTGATCACGAGTTGTTTCACCGTGCCGATCATCCGCTCGGTGTGGCTGGCAACGAAGGGTGAATAATCCTCGACGATGATCGCGACTTCCTGCTCTGGCCAATCGACAGGCAAAGCGAAGGTGCCAACAATCCCTGCGCATGGCCCCGACTCCGCCTTGACCACCAGCCCGATTTGCCATCGCTCGATGACTTCTCTTGCCGGGTCGGGCCGTGGGCCTTTGGTCGAGTCTTCGCCAAACTGTGCCGGCACCACGTCGGCAAACATGAAAACCACGATCATCGACAAAATCGGCATCCGAAGCATCAGTGACATTCCTCGGGGGTGGGCGGCCTCCGAGTTGCCGGACCGATGAACTCCGCGGCCACCCAGAGTCGGGAGGCGGAAGAGGTCGTTTCATCTAGTGTACCTCGCGGTATGCCCTAACCACCATTGCCGCACCGTTTTCACGCGATAGCGGACGGGAAAGGACTATGGAAGGCCCACTCGATTTCGGCTAAACTAGCGGTTTCTGGAAGCACTTACAGCAATTGACTTTTTCGAGCGACGAATGAACACGCCGCGTGGGTTATGTCCGGGTCCCGCGACCCGACGAGAGTTCTTGACGGTTGGAATGTTGGGGATTGGCGGTTTGGCCATGCCCGATCTATTCCGGATGCGCGCCCACGCCGCCGAGCGCGGCGCAACGGTCGACCATGAGACTTCTGTCATCTTTGTGTGGATGCCCGGCGGCCCACCACACATGGATATGTACGACATGAAGCCCAATGTGTCCTCGGATTATCGGGGAGCATTCCGTCCGATCCGCACGAAGGTCTCTGGAATGGAAGTGTGCGAGCTCATGCCGAGGCACGCCACCATCGCCGATCGGTTTTCGATCGTGCGGTCGATTTCGCACACCTTTGCCGACCATGGTGGCGGCCATAAACGGATGATGACTGGCCGCGTGCCCTTGACCCCCGTCGATACGGTAAACGACGCGCCCGCCACAGGTTCGATCGTGGCAAAATGCCGTGAAAACCGTGACTACGGCATCCCCAACTACGTTTCGATGAACCCAGGCGGCAGAACGGGCGATACCTTTGCGCAGGGGTCCGCTTATTTGAACCAGGCGTATCTCCCTTTCACGGTCGAAGGAGATCCGTCCGCGCCCAACTTCTCCGTTCCGAACGTCGCCCCGGTGCAAGCGGTCGCTGGACGTATCGACGTTCGCACGAAGTTATTGCGCTCGCTCGACCGAATCGAACGGCAAATCGACGCGTCGCGAATGATGGAGTCGATGGACAAATTTCAACAGCGCGCGGTCAGCATGTTGACGAGCAGCCGGGCCAGGGACGCCTTCGATCTTTCCCGGGAAAGCGATGGGACTCGGGATCAATACGGCCGGCACTGTTGGGGTCAGCGGGCATTGATGGCACGACGCCTGGTTGAGGCCGGCGTCAGTTTCGTAACCCTGATCATGGAGAATCCGTACCAGTCGGGAGTTTCGTTTCTCAAACAGGGAGTCTACAACTGGGATTCCCACGCGGTGAATTGCCACATTTGGGACGATTTACGTGTTCGCTTGCCGATTTACGATCAGGCTGTGACGGCCCTGATTGAAGACGTTTACCAGCGCGGGTTGGACAAGCGGACGCTCATCCTGGTCACGGGCGAATTCGGCCGGACGCCGCGAATCGAAAACTCCATCGGCTCGCAGACCGGCGTCATGCACCCGGGACGAGATCATTGGCCCCAGGCAATGTCGCTGATCATGGCGGGCGGCGGTATGCGCACCGGTCAAATCGTCGGTTCAACGAACTCCAAGGGCGAGCACCCGGCCGATCGTCCGTTGACGCCCAACGACCTATGGGCCACGGTCTATCGGCATCTGGGCATCAATTACGATGACTCTTTTCCCGATCATCGCGGACGACCGATGCCCATTCTCCCCTTCGGCGATCCGATTACGGAACTGACATAGGTTGGGCGCCGCCACTACGGCCCCAAGACCGCGCAAATCGAATCGCCGAGGATCTCGACCATCCGGTCGATCTGCGATTCGGTGGTAACGAAACAGGGTGCGAGGTTGTAGACGTCGCCGCGGAGTCGTGTGAACAGCCCGCGCTCTTGGGTCGCGGAATGGACGCGAGGACCAACCTTTTCCGCCGGTGGAAACTCGGCCTTGGTGGCCTTGTCGGCCACCAGCTCGACGCCGCACATCAGCCCCAGCCCGCGTACGTCGCCGACGTGCGGATGCGAGTTAAGCGTCAGCAAACCGGCCAGCAAACGCCGGCCCAACTCTCCGGCCCGCTCGACCAGCCCCTCGCGCTCGATGATTTCGAGGTTTGCCAATGCCACGGCGCAACCTACCGGGTGCCCGGAATAGGTGAAAGCGTGCATCCAGGTTCGATCCTCGTCAGCACCGTCGAGGGCAGCGGCGATACGATCGCTGACGCCGATGCCGCCCAGGGGAAAATAGCCGCTGGTGATTCCCTTGGCGAAGCTGACGATGTCCGGTTCAATGCCATACCGCGCCAAACCGAACCACTGGCCCGTCCGGCCGAAGCCGGTGATGACTTCATCGGCGATCAACAACACCTCGTAGCGGTCGCAGATTTCGCGGATGCGCGGCCAGTAATCGTCGGGGGCCACGATCACGCCACCGGCCCCCTGAACTGGTTCGCCCAGGAATGCTGCGACCGTCTCGGGACCTTCACGAACGATTGCGGCTTCCAACAAGTCGGCGGCCTGCTCGCCGAGCGTGCGCGAATCGTCCGACGATGCGGCCCTTTGAAAGCGATATGGGTACGGGCTTTCGATGTGGACGAAGCCCGGCACGCGCGGTTCGAACATCGGCCAGTAGGAAGCGATGCCCGTGGCCGACATCGCGGCGAGCGTCACCCCGTGATAGCCCCAGATGCGACTTACGATCTTGGATTTGTCGGGCTTGCCCGAGAGTTTCCAAAAGTAGCGAGCCGTCTTGAAAGCGGATTCGTTCGACTCGGCCCCACCCGAAGTGAAGAAAAAGCGATTGATGCCGAGGTAGCAAATTTCGGCAAGTCGCTCGGCGAGGTCAATTGCGGGGCGGTTGCTGCTGCCGGCGTAACTTGAGGCATAGGCCAACTCAGTCATTTGCCTTGCCGCGACATCGGCCAATTCGCGACGACCGTGGCCGACAACGACGTTCCAGAGTCCGGCCAGGCCGTCGAGGTACTCCTTGCCGTCATGGTCAACCAGCACAGCTCCAAGGCCCCGAATCCACACATGGGCCTTGGCCTGCGCCTCGCGGCGGTGAAGCGAGTGGATCAGATGGGCCTGATCGCGCGATAGATCGTCCAGGTCTGGCATGGACGTGATTGTACACGATCAGTTCGACGACTGCACCGAGTCGGGACCGGGTGGACGGGTGGCGACGAACAGGTGCGGCCGTGGGCGCACGTGCGCGGCGTCGAAGACGCGACGGAGAATCAAGCGGCCAAAAAAACGCGGCCGCGCGCGGGCATGGGCCTTGGGGACCGACATGGCAAAGGTTCCTTCGATGCAACGCCGTTAGCGACGCCGTGGCGGCCATCCGCCTTCGGCGCTCTTGGCACTTGGGCGCGCCGAGTCCCCCGCGAGGCGCCGTGTTCAGGATGGCACGGCCGCCTCGCGGGCGACGATCGGCGGACTTCGGAGCGGGGGACTCCGAGGAGACGTCAGTTGGTATACGCGGGGCCGGGCAGAATCTGTCCTTCGGCCGGGACCGTCACCGTTGGCGCCTGCAGGCAGGGGTCGGCGGAATAGGCGGAGTTGGTACTGCCGCACGAGCTTCCACGGTTGAACCAATGAAAGCAGCCGCCGGCGCTGGCCGTCAATACCGCCACGGTCGTCAAAATCAATAGCCTTTTCATGGCTCTCCTCTGGTGATTCGGAACAACGTTGCGTTCAGGCGACGCTGTGGATCAAGTCAAGCAACTCTACAACACGCCCGACGATGTGCAAACGCAACACACGGATTTTTTTCACCATCCAGCGCAGCTTTTTATCCGCACCGAGCGGATTCGGGGGTTACAATTGACCAGCGCCCACATGGATGCGCCAGTATGTAGCCGAATTCGTAAGTGTTCCGGTGATTGTGTCGTTTCATCGCCTGCCCAAACACGACGTGTCGATGCACGGCAGATTTGCCGAGGACGATTTCCACCAACGCCGCTCGCGATCGGCCGCCTTGTTGGCGCTCGTCGCGCTGGCCGGTGCATCGGTGCGCGCCGACGACATACCCAGCCGCCCAATACTCAGGCGCCCGTCGCCACCCACAGTAGTCGTCGCACCTCGCCGCGCCGATGGTCGCGAACCAGCCGCGGTCAGCGCTGAAAACAACCGGCCCATGGACCAATTCTGGCTGGTCAGCACGCGCGTTCTGCCGCACGACGACGCCCCGAAACCAGGCGACCTTCAACCGCGTGTGTGGCGTCACCTCCCACGCGCCGGTTGGACGGACACGACGCTTGACGAATTGCTCTCGGCGGGCGATCCACGACTGGTGACGACCGTGCTGGTGCACGGCAACGATACCAGCCATGATGACGCGATCGCCAAGGGGATCGAGGTATTTCGCGAGTTCCGCCGTGGGGAAGGCCAGGCCAAGCCATTCCGACTGATTGTCTGGTCTTGGCCCACTGACCATATTCCCGGCCCGTTCCGCCGCGACTTGCGGATCAAGGCCCAACGGGCTGAGATCGATGCGTACTACCTGGCGACATTTATTCAAGCACTGGGCGACACAGACGCTACGAGCCTGGTGGGATACAGCTTGGGAGCTCGCACGATTACCGGCGCCCTGCACCTTTTGGGAGGGGGCCAACTTGAGGGCCGCGGCTTGCCGCAGCGGCGGCGCGAGTCGGCGACGCGGTTACGGGCGTTACTTATGGCTGCCGCCGTCGACGACGACTGGCTCCTGCCCGGCCATCGACACGGCCACGCGTTGGACGCCGTCGAACAACTAGCCGTGCTAGTCAACCCCGGCGACCGAGTGTTGCGGTTCTATCGTTTCCTTTCACCCGACGGCGGTGAAGCACTGGGTGCCGCCGGCATCGACGCGCGGTTGGGCGACGACCGGAAGAAAGTCGTCCAAGTCAATGTGGCCGATGCCGTAGGAAAAAAGCATGGCTGGACGACGTATATCGCCGCGCCCAAGGTCGTTGGTCACGTCAAGGAGTTCGCGCTCTTCGACGCCGCCAAATCACCCATCGCCCCGATGAATGCGCTGAAGTCCGGTGCAGGTAGAACTGCGGCCGGAGGGGGCGGTTAGAATGACGCAGTTCCGGGCCCTGCGTCTCCGCGTCGGGCGGCGTACGATCGCCTGGGAACCACGCGGAGGGCTGTCTGCGCCCTGCCTAATTCGATCAAGAGGCCGGTGGGAGTCGAACCCACTTTGACCGGGTTGCAGCCGGTTGCCGGGCCGTCTGGCTCCAGCCTCGTGCCCCGGCACCGCCTGCTCCGGCGCCGGACGCAAGAGTTACATCGGTCGAAAGGACCGAACGGCTTCAATTTTCGACCATTTCGAAAACTGCGTTCAAACCGGACGAATCTGATTCAAGACGCCGTTTCCGCCGGCCGAGATGCGCGAAGTAACTTCAGAAACCATCCGCTGGGCAAAGCGTGGGGAATTCCCTGACGCTGGGCGAATCGCGTTTGACGACCGCGGGAATGCGTTGAAAGCTAGTCGCTACTGACACCGGCCTCGAATGTACCGGCCAGGTAGCTCTTCTCTTCGTCTGGACAACAAAGATAGATCTTCCCCGGAAGAATTCGCAGTTCGCTGTCGAATTCCCCGAATTCGAGAATCATCAGGAAGTCGCGTACGAATTGATGACGCGGGATCTTGTCGCCATCGTGCATCGTTCGGATACCAACGTGTCCATCCTTGATCCCGGCGTTGCCATTGACGATGAACTTCTGGCCCGCGATCTTTTTGGGAAAAAAGAGCGAGATCTCCACCTCAACCACGGAAAAGATGCCCACTTTCCCCATCTGAAACTTGAGAGTGCTTCCATTTTTTTCGAACGACGCCTGGTCCAGCGTGAATTCAATGCCGTCAACCTTGCCCGTCACCTCCTCATTGGGTATGTGGCCCTTCATGGCGGTGATGCGATTGGTCCAGCCGGCAGGAGCCCCTCCTCCTTTGGCGATCGTCGTCTTGCCTGGTTTGTCGACTTTTTCGATCGTTTCCTTTTTGCCCTTCTGGTTGCCATCACTTTTCGCGCTCTTGTCGAATTCGCTCTTGGGCTTTCCCGATGAACTTCGGCGGGTCGTGGTCACGCGTCGCGTGGACCCGTTGCCGCTCGTCTCGGTCGTGGTAGTGGTCGTTGTGCCGCCATCTTTCTTGGTTGTCGTCGTGGTCGTCGTACCGCCATTCTTCGTAGTCGTCGTCGTGTTGCCTCCTGCGACTGCTCCCGGGGCGTCCATCACGCGGAGCGCGACAACTTGCGGCTCAAGATACACGGTTTGCCCCTGATCGTTGACGAACGAAAACTGCAATGTGACCTGCCGCCCTTGAACTCCGCCTGATGCGACCGGAAGTTTCGCGCTGGCAACACCCTGTGCCGAGATCGGTAAATCCAGCTTCTGGCTTCCCGCAACGGAAACCAGTTGCGGCTGGCCGGCTTTGGCAGGGTCGATCTGCGAGGCCCCTTCGACGAAGTGGACCGCCACCGATTTGATCTTCTTCATCGGGTCGATCACCGGAATCATGACCTCGTAGGTAAATGCCGAGAGGTTGACGCTGTGAGAAATGATATAGCCCTTTCCCAGGCTCCCCTGCAGAATGCCGGTTAGCTCGCTGGACGGAATCGCCAGCCCGATGTTGGTGCCCTGAATCGTCTGCACGGCGATCCCCAGCAGATTTCCTCTGGCGTCGACGACGGGCCCCCCGCTGTTGCCAGGGTTGAGCGCGCCGTCGATCTGTAATTTGGTCAGCTTGCCCGCCGCGTCCTTGCGAATGCTGGAAACCGATCCCTTGCCGATCGTAATGCTCGGGTTCCCCTGGTTCGTCGACAGCGATTCGCCGAATGGGAACCCGAGCATGTACAAAGCCATCGTTTCGACCGGCTGCGGTGATTGGCGGAATTCGATTGGCTGGGGCGGGTTTCTGACCCCAGAGACCCTTAGGATCGCCAGGTCAGGGTCGTCCGAGCCACAGAGGACGTCGGCCTTGACAATCTGTTCGTTAGTGTCGCTACTCTTGAAAACCACTGAGACCTGCGGCTCCTGGCCGGCCATTGCGCGCTGCAACCTCATCAGCGCGATGCGGTCGCGGCCCCGCAACCCTGGAATGAAGCTCCCCTGGAGTAGCTCCTTCGGTTTGCCGACCACATGCTGGTTCGTCACGATCACGGCGGTATCGCCGCTGACTTGGATCACGAATCCCGAGCCACTCCAGTTCACCGGACCAAGGGCAACTTTGACGTAAACCGTCGCATCCTTCAGACGCTGCATGGTTTCAATGGAAAGTGTCTCGTCGCCGCGCGCGGCAACCGGCGCCGCCGAACTTGCTGGAGGTCCAGCGGACTGACCTGGAATGCCAGCCGGCGTGGCGCCCGCCGACGGGCCAGCAGTCCCAACCGGCGGAGCCACCGGCCCCGCGCCAACCGACGACGTATTTGCGAATCCACCCGGCGGTTGTACCGCGCCGGAGCCGGCCTGATTGGTATTTGCGTTCGCCGGATTCACAGCCTGGTTCGCCCCGGCACTCGCCTGTGGCAGTGCGGCGGCAACCGCGGGATCGGTGGAATTCGCAACCCCCTCGGTCGACGGCGCGGCGGCCACGAGGCCACCGGAATTCTTGCGAAGCGATGGAACCAATACTGCCCCGATCAGCACCAACGCGGCCACGCAAGCAAAACCGACGAGCACCCCCCAAACGTAACCCGGTACACCCGGTTCGGTGGAATGGTTTCTCTCCGGGCGCCGATTCAAAGGCCGCAATGGATCGGATTCCGGAAGTACCATCGCATCGAGCGGCCCGTGCATGTCCGACCGCGCCGTGGGTTGTGACGGTGGACTAGCGGCTCGAGTTGCGGTGCGCGGGGCAGGGTTCGGCGCGGCTCGAGAAGGTGCGGGGCGGGAGGGTGTGGCCGCGCGAGATGACGGTGCTCGGGTAGGCGCAGCAGGTGACGGGGCCGTGCGGGCGGGCGTGGGTCGAGTCGGTGTCGCATCACGGTCCGGCGCGGCGCGGGCAGTTGTCGGACGCGATGCCGCGGGCGGCGGCGACATAGGTTGCGGCGGCACTTTGCCAGGGGCCTTCGCCGGCCCGGAAAGCGGCGCTCCGCACCAATCGCAACTCGCCGGCATTGCCCCGGAGGGGCCAGCAAAAGAATCGACGCCACACGAGGGACACTTGATTGCCGCGCTCACTGCAATTCACCCTCCGCGATACGCCTGGAAACCTGGTTTATCAGACGAAATCAATAATTTGTTGGGAAAAAATCCCACACGCCTGCGTCAGCATAACCGTGCTGGAAGGCCAATGCAATATTCGCTGGCAGGTTAGCCTTCCAGCCTGATTGCGTAAGAGCGTGGTCCCCCCTGGCTCAGGCTAAAATATCGTGGATCACATGGCCATGGACATCGGTCAAGCGAAAGTCGCGGCCTCCGTAGCGGTAGGTCAGCTCCTCGTGATTGACGCCGAGTTGATGCAGGACCGTGGCCCACAAATCGTAGACGGTACACTTGTTTTCGACGGCATAGTATCCAAGGTCATCCGTCGCGCCGTAGATGGTTCCTCCTTTCACACCGCCGCCGGCTAGCCAGACGCTGAAACCGTAGGGGTTGTGGTCGCGGCCGTCGCTCCCTTGTGAAAATGGAGTGCGGCCGAATTCGCCCGCCCAAACGACCAGCGTCTCATCGAGCAGCCCGCGGGCGCGCAGGTCGTGGACCAATGCGGCGATCGGCTGATCGACCTGAAAGGCCATTGCGGCATGTCCCTTGTGCAACGCGCCATGTTGGTCCCACGGGTTGGCCGCCCCCCCCGCACCGATGTTCTTCGTCAGACAGCTCAGTTCGATGAACCGCACGCCACGCTCGATCAATCGCCGCGCGAGCAGGCATTGCCGCGCGTAGGCGGCCTTCTCGGCATCAGTCGAATCGAGCCCGTACAACGTGCGCGTCTGCTCCGACTCGCCCGAGATGTCGCATAGTTCCGGAACGGCCGATTGCATTCGGAAGGCGGTCTCATAGTTTTGGATCGCGGCTTCGATTTGCGCGTCGTCCGCGGTCTCGGCGAGGAACAACTCGTCGAACTGCCGCGCGAAATCGAGCCGTCGTCGCTGAGTAACCGTCGGATCGCGAGGGTGGATATTGCCGATCGCTTCGGCCTGATCGGCCTTGACGATCGAGCCTTGATACTGTGCGGGCAAGAAGCCGTTGCTGAATAGGCTCACCCCACCATGCGGCGCGACGGCCGTGCCGCTTTGCAAAACGACGTAGCCCGGCAGGTCGCGGTTCTGCGTGCCGAGCCCGTACGCCGCCCAGGCTCCGGCACTCGGGTAACCCATGATGGGGAAACCGGTGTGCATGAAGAAGTTGCCTTGCGCGTGCTCGTTCAACGGCGAGGTCATCGAGCGAATGACCGCCAACTCGTCGGCCGCCGTCGCGATCTGCGGAAACATGCTGCTGACGGGAATACCGCACTCACCCGAGGGTGTGAACTCGAACGGACTGGCCATGATGTTGCCGTTGCTGTTGAACATCGTCCGCTCGATCTTCACCGGCATCGGCTTGCCATGCTCCTTCTGCAAGCGCGGCTTCGGATCGAACGAATCCACGTGCGAAACGCCTCCCGACATGAAGCAGAACACCACATGCTTCGCGCGAGGTGCGTGGTGCGTCGTCTTCAAGGCTGCGCCCGGCGGAAGCTCGGCTGGTGCGGCGAAGGTCGAATCCCCCGTCAGCCCCGCCAGCGCGACCGCGCCAAAGCCGGTCGAGCAGCGCTGCAACATGCGGCGGCGGGACAGTTGTGGGAACGGAATCGTGTGGTTCGACATAGCGGGGGTGATTTCACTTCACGAAGATGAATTCCTTGAACGTAAACATCGCGCGAGCCAGGTCCGCCCAAAGCGCCCTGTCGTCGACCGACCCGGTGACTGGGCCAAATGCCGCGATCTGGGCTTCCAGGTCCACGATGCGCTGCCTGTCAGCGTCGAGTTGCTTGCGGTCGGTTTCCGTCAACGCGGCCACGACTTGTGAATCGGAGACGAAGTACGCGTCCGACTGCGATGTTGCGCTGATCTCGTCGGCGGTGAGAGCACGGTCATAAAGCTGCGCTCGCAGGATGCGACCCGAAAGCATCTTGTTGCCGCCGACGGGGAGATGCCGCACACCGAAGGTTACGACCGAATCACCCGCCTTGAACTCGATGGGGCCGTTGGATTTATACGCCTTGCCGTAGGGCTTTCCGTCGCGATAACCGGCGACGAGGCCATCGGCGTGGTAGGCGATCGCGAGGTGGACCGGACGGTTGGCCGCGTCGTCCTCGGCGGGGCCGTCGAAAGGCTGCGTCCGCTGAAAGAAGTTGCTGCCGGCCAGCCACTGGCGCGAATTCTGCTCGGCGAAGACGATCGAATTGAACACGACGCCGTCACGCGATTGGATCGTCATCACTCCGCCGCCCTGTTGATCGAGATTCTCGAGTTGCACCCACGCTTCGAGCGTCATTTCCTTGATCGTTCGCTCGATCGGCCCCGTGACGACGCAAGCTCGCTGGTCGACGACGAGCGCACCCCCTTCGACGCGCGCACCCCCCAACGACGCGCCGTGGGCCGTACCGACGGAGTCTTGCAGCCCCCCTTCGAATTCCCAGCGGCCGATCGGATGTGGTACGGACTGCTCACCCGCCGCCGAATTCGCTTTCGCATCGACGAGCAGCCGTGTGCGGACGGGATCCACGATCTTTCGCACGGACGATTGTCGCTCTTCGATCTGTTTCCGCAATTCGGAAACTTGCCTCGCGATCTCCAATCGTCCCGATTTTGTCTCCGCAAGGTACGCTTGAAATCGGCTGACCTCCGCCGCTTGAGCCGGCCGGCCCAACGCCGAGACGAACATGGCGCGAATGCGCTCTTCGTCCGACGCCGATTTTTCCTCGAGCACCTGAGACGCCCAGGCGGATGCGAGCGTCGCGACGCGTTCGTCGTTCATCAGCGTCAGCGATTGGGCCGGCACATTCGTGACGTCGCGGCGGCCAACCGCGCTGAACGGCTCGGGGAAGTCGAACGCCCGCAAAAACGGATCGAGCGAGTTCCGCATGACCCGTACGTAGACGCTCCGACGCGGAGAATTGCCGTCGACCGGTCCGCCGTACAGGTCGCGGTTCAAACCTTCGGATACCGCGAGCAACGCGTCACGAATCGCCTCGGCTTCGAGCCGCCGCACTTGCGCGTGCGAGAGGAACAGATTGTCGGGGTCGACTTGCCGGGCCATCGATGATGGCCGCGACGATAGTTGCCAGGTCTTCGATGTGACGAGAAATCGGATCGACTCCTTGATCGAGCCGCCATGCTCCTGGAAACGCGCGGCGAGAAAATCGAGCAACTCTGGATGGGTCGGCGCCTGGCCGAGGCGTCCGAAGTTATCGGGTGTCGCGACGATGCCTCGGCCAAAAAGATGATGCCACAACCGATTCACGATCACCCGACGAGTCAACGGATTGCCATCGTCGAGCAGGTTCTCGGCAAGCTGAAGCCGTCCGCTTTGCTTTGTCCGATACGGCGTCGCGTCGATCGCCTCCAGGAACCGGCGTGGCACGACCTCTCCCGGTGTCTTGTGGTTACCTCGTTCGAACAACGGCTGATCGCGTGCCACCGATTCCTCCAAGCCAGGCACGCGCGTCGGCTCGACGATCTCTTCTTCGAGCCGCCGGTACTCGCTGATCAGCGCCTTCGCCGCGGCGAGCTGCTCCAGTTCGTTCGCCAGTAGTCCTTGCTTCGAACAGGCGTCGAGCAGGCCGGCCTGAGCATCGGTCGCCGTACCCTCAGACCAGGCTTTGACCGCCGCCGTCACCGCCGAGACGAATCGATCAGCGAGCTCCTTCAAGGAATTCGGGGGAGCACTTGCGGCGGCTTCGAACCATGGATCGAGAAACTCGTGGAGCTCCGGCGGACCCGCATCCCCTTTCTTGACGATCAGTGCCTCACGCACGCCGAACCACGAACGTGCTTCAGGCCGAACCAAGAGCGGCGCGTCGCGCCCTGTGGAGAGTTCGACGTGAACGTCGTCGCCATTCCAATACGTCAAATCGAACTTCTGCCAATACCATTCGTTACCGAGCGTGACGACCGGGAAAACCGTCCCGTCGCGAGGGTAGTCCTCGACGACATAACGCGCGCTCGCCCCCCCGTCGCCGATGACTCGCAGCCACAGCTCGTAGTCGTCGTCGAGCCGCACGTAGCCCGATGTCAGCCTCGCCGGGTGCTTCTGGCTCAGCCGATGCGAGTACACACCCGACGGATAGATGCCCAGGAGCGCCTTGTCGCCGCTCGCCGCAAGAACGAATTCACCAGCGGACGAAGGCTTTTCAGGCAGCCCACCGCCCGTGCGGAACCAGGCCGCGTAGTGCGCCTCGTCGTTCAGGTGCCAATGTCGAAAGTAGTTTCGTCGAGAATGCTCGTCGCGTCGCCGTCGCTCATCGGTCCAGGCGGCGACGCGATGCTGCCAGCCGTCGGCGAAGCTTGCGCCCTCCCCGGTCTCCTGACGCAATAGTGACCACGGATGCAGCGCGAACGAAGGATTATCCGCCTTCGTCCACACCCCGTCATCAGCAAGCAATTGCTCGCGCAGCGTCGGCGTTTGAGCTAGCCAAACCCCCGCGATCGCTTCTCGAATCCGGGGTTTGAGCGCCGCGAGCGCGTCGCAATTCGCATCGAGCTTTGCCGGTACGTCAATCGCCACTCGCCCCGGCCGGCACGAACCGAGAATGCCGAACAGCGCGTAATAGTCCCTCTGACTGATCGCATCGAACTTATGATCATGGCATCGCGCGCATGAGACGGTCAGGCCCAAAAATGCTTTGGAGAAGACGTTGATCTGGTCGTCGATGAATCGCGCCTTCTCGTCGAGCGCGTCGGTCGGCGAAAATCCGTGAAACACCATTCGCCAATGGGCCGGCCCGATCAGCGATTCGTTGGTCCCAAGCTTCTCATCGAGGCGCGGCCGCTCGAGCAGGTCGCCCGCGATATGCTCGCGGACGAGCTGGTCGAACGATACGTCCGCATTGAGTGCTCGAATCAAATAGTCGCGGTACAACCAGCCGTTTTCGATTGCCGGGTCGCCTTCGGACCCGTGCGAATCGGCGTACCGAATCCAATCCATCCAATGCCGCGCCCAGCGCTCGCCGAAGTGCGGACTGCCGAGCAAGTGATCGACAAGCTCCTCAAACCCCTCGGGTTCACCTAACCGCGCCGTCCAGAGCCCGACCTCAACTGACGTGGGAGGAAGGCCGATCAATGCGAAGAAGACTCGCCGTATGAGTGTCCGCGCATCGGCGGGCTCGTTTGGTTCAAGCCCCTGCTCGCGCAGCTTCGCGATCACGAATCGATCGACCGGATGCTGCGACCAATCGCCGCTGTCGAGTGCATCCGGCGGGGCGACACGGCGAATCGGTTGAAAGCTCCACCATTTCTTACGCTTCTCGAACACTGATTCCCACGACGTCGCCAAAGCCAGTTCCTCGGCCGTCGGTGGTTGGTCGCGCGGATCGGGCGCCCCGATAGCGATCCACCTCTCGAAATCCCCGATGACTCGGGCCTCCAGCTTCCCACCCTCTTGAGGCATCTTCATTCCGGGCACTTCATGCCGCAGAATCGCGAGCAATCGGCTCTCACCCGGTTTGCCGGGCACGACGATCGCCCCGCCGTCGCCCCCCTTGAGCAACCCCTCGCGATCATCCAGCGCGAGCGATCCCTCGGCCGCAGTCGCCGAGTTATGGCAACGGTAACATTGCTCTACGAGCACTGGCCGAATCCGTGCCTCGAAGAACTCCACCCCGTCGTGTGTCGGAGGGTCAGCGGCCGTTCCGTCCGACCAGGCAGTCGCCAAGAAGACGAAGCAGATTGCAAGGATCAGCGCGTGTTTTCGAATCATAAGGCAGCTCCGCGAAGCGGTGTCGACAACAACCGCGAGTCCGTGGAGCATAGTCCCTGCACACTCGACAATGTACTGCAATCTCCAATCATCCCATCTTAGGCGCCTAGCGCCCCACCCTCAAGCGCCGGCTGTCCAGAGACTTGCCGTCGGGAATCGGGCGATCCTTCGTGGTAAAGGTATTACGTGTGCGATCGACGAGCTTCTCGACACCCACGTCTGCCGCGTAATGAACTGAATCCACTATGATACCCAACCTCACCCACACAACGGCACCATATCCACCAAACATCAGGTAGCGATCGGCACCCTGACACTGAAACCAGTTGGAAAGCGAATCCCAAAGTTCTCCAGTCTGTTCAGTACAATCAATTCGGTGAACGACGACATTGTTCAGGTTGTGGTCTCGCCGGATCAATTCCTGCAGTCGCAACACAACCGGCCGCGATCGAACAGCCTGCACCGCCCAATTGACATCAATGTGGAGAATCAGCGACTCAGTTTTCAAGATCGCGTGTAGCTCGTTGGGAGTACGGATCGTGTCGGTTGATACACGGCTCATGCCATCCAACCCCATGATGATCTCGCGCTGACCAACGACCGTGCCCTCAGCGGGCAACTTCTGTTCGTCCGCTATTGCCAGCTGCTGAAACAATGTGTCGGGCCAGAAGTGGGTTCCCGCGGCAAAAAGCCCCATCCTTTTCAGCAGCTCCCGTCGAGCGGTTTCGAATGCCCCCGAAATGCGATCGGCCTTTTCAATGTGGTTCAAATCTTCACCAATCTTGGAATGTGACGGCGCGATCATTCCAGAATTTCCCGAACGACGCGGGCGTCGGTGACCCTCGCATCGGTGAGCGATTCTTCGCTGCCGTCGTGCGAGTACGTAAGCCGGGTATGGTCGATTCCCAATTGATGAAGCAACGTGGCGTGCAGATCGGATACTCCCACTCGGTCTTCGACCGAGCGATAGCCGACCTCGTCGGTCGCCCCATGAACATGACCACCCTTGAATCCGCCCCCCGCAAGAATCGCGCTGAAAGCGTTGCGGTTATGATCGCGGCCGGTGCCGTTTTGCGAGACGGGAAGCCGACCGAACTCGCCCGACCAAATGACGATCGTGGAATCGAGCAGCCCGCGCCGCTTCAAGTCACGAATCAACGCTCCCGACGGCTGATCGCACTTCTTGCAAATGGCTTCGTTCTCGGTCTTGGTGTTGCTGTGCGCGTCCCAAGGCTGAAAGGCGGGTTTGACGGGGGGAAAGACCTGTACGAACCGCACCCCACTTTCGACGAGCCGGCGCGCCATCAGGCAGCGCGTGCCGTAACCAGCGGATTCCGCGTCTTCGAGGCCGTAAAGGCGCTTGGTCTCGGCCGTCTCCTTCGTCAGGTCCAGCAAGTCTCCCGCCGCCAATTGCATCCGGGCCGCTAATTCGTAATTGCTGATCCGCGCCTCGAGGTCCGATTCGAACGGGTACTTGTCGCGGTGATCGCGATTGAGCTGCGCCAGCAAATCGAGTTGATTCCTCCGCAACAGATCCGGCACGGGTGTCGGTGGCCGCAGGTTGAGCACGGGCGTCCCCGCCGTCGCAATTTCAGTCCCTCGGTAAACCGCCGGCAACCAGCCGTTCTGCCAGAGGAGCGTTCCGCTCGTGTTGTAGCCCTCAGGATCGCGCAGCACGAGGTACGCGGGCAGGTTCTCATTCTCGGAACCGAGACCATAGCTGACCCAGGAGCCAAAAGCGGGACGGCCAGGGAAGATTTTGCCCGTATTGAGCAGAACGAGCGCCTCCGTGTGGTTGTTGTGTTCCGAGTACATCGAGCGAACCAGGCAAAATTCGTCGGCCATCGCACCGAGGCGCGGCAATAAGGTCGACATCTCCGTGCCGCACTGACCGTACTTTTGAAACTCCAACGGGGAGGCCATCAGTTTGTCGGAGTTCCCCATCTGGAACGTCTCGACCGCGAGCGTTTGGCCGGCGCGCTTTGTCAGTTCAGGCTTCGGATCAAACAGATCCATCTGGCTCGGACCACCATTTTGCATCAGCATGATGATGGCCTTGGCGCGAGGCTCGAAATGCGTACGGCGCGGGGCCGGTGGTGGTGTCGCCGTCGAACCGGCCGCACGTGCAAACTCATCGTGCGACAAGGCCGCAAACGCGACTCCACCAAAGCCAAGTGCCGAGGTTCGCAGTGCCGAAGTCCTCAGCATCGCACGGCGAGTCATTTTACTCATGTTGAATCGAAGAACCTTTCCGTCAGGGAACCACCAGGAATTCACTCGTGTTGAGCAGGGTGTGACAGATCCGCGTGAACGCGCGCTTCTCGGATTCAGCGATATTGTTTTGCGGATCGGCTTGACGATCGTATTCGACCTCGCGGTTCAATGCGGCGCTGCACCACTGTATTTCGCGCTCCGATGGCGTTCGCCCCAAGGTCAATTCGAAGACGGCGGAGATCCAACGGTCCCAGGTACCCGCCGTCGCCTGTGCTTGCTCGGCCTGTACTTGTTCGGCCGTTTTCTGCTCGGCCGTTTTCTGCTCGGCCGTTTTCTGCTCGGCCGTTTTCTGCTCGGCCGTTTTCTGCTCGACCGTTTTCTGCTCGACCAGGACCCGCTCCGACAGGGCGGCGGCCTGCTCCAAGACGAAAGCGTCGTTTAACATGGTCAGCGACTGCAGCACGACAGCCGACGATGACCGCTCGGAACAATTCGTCGCCAGGTTCGGCTGGTCGAACACGTTCAACAGCGTGGGATGGTAGTTTCGGCGTGAGAGAAGATAAATGGTCCGTCGATATTGCATCGACGGCGAGGGCAGCCCCTCCGTTTTGACGACAAACGACCCGTCCGGTCGAGGCACGACTGGGACGGGCGGACCGCCCATCGAACGATCGAGCTTACCGCTGGCCGTTAGAATCGCGTCGCGCACGGCCTCCGATTCGAGTCGGCGCATCCGCTGCTTCCAGAGCAACTTGTTCCCGGGATCAACCTGCTGGGAACGTTCATCGTTGCGGACCGAGGTTTGCCGGTAGGCGGTCGACCTCATGATCCGCTTCAGGAAAGGTTTCAAACGCTGCCCCTCGGTGACAAACGCCGCGCTCAACCACTCGAGCAGTTCAGGATGGCTGGGCTTGGCGCCCGTCACGCCCAAATTGTCGGTCGTTTCGACGATCCCGTGCCCGAACAAATGCTGCCAGATTCGATTCACACGGACGCGGATCACCAGCGAGCCGGCGGGCGAATTTGGGTCGGTCAACCATTTCGCCAGGGCCGTTCTGCGGCCACTCGATCCAAACTGGGGCACGATTTCGTTACTGGTGTCGGCGGCACCTGCCAGCACCTCCGGCAGTCCTGGAGCGACCTCGTCGCCGGGCGTCAAGTAATTCCCCCGGTCCAAAAGGCGAGTTGGCGTCGGCGGCCCGACGTCATACACGGCTTGCCAATGCTGGAACGTGCGTTTCTGGCCGCCAATGTTCGCGATTTGCTTTTCAAGATCGGCCGTCGTGCCCTTGTCCGCCTGAGAAAGAATCGCGGCCAGGTCCTCGGGCTTGATCTTCAGGAGTTCCTCGAACTTGCCCGCCAAGTACTTCTGGACTTCATTGCGCTCAGCGGCCGGCGTGCGGACCGACGTGTGAACGTCGGCGCGGATCGGCGCCGGAAGCTGAGCGAGCTTGAGGTCGAGCAAACGCTGCTCGTAGGGCTTTCGCAGTTCGGCGATTCGGCCTCGAAGTCCGGCGATCTGCAGATCGAGACGCGAATTGTACTCTTCGATGTTTTTCTTCTCCGCAGAGGAGACGTTCGGAAGCTGTCGCGACGCCGGCTGTAGCCACGAGTCGGGATTGTAGGCAGGCTGAAACAATGCCTGCCAGCGGTAATAGTCCGTCTGAAGCAATGGCTCGTATTTGTGGTCGTGGCACTTGGCGCACTGAATCGTGAGCCCCAGCAGATTATTCGCCACGACTTCCTGGGTCCGCTCCAGAATCTGCTGATGAACATCACGTCGGTTCAATTCGTTGGCGTTCGTGTCATCGGGACTGGTGCGCAAGAACCCCGTGGCGACCAGCAGCGGTTGGATTTCGGGTGTGTATTGATCGGCATCGCGCCAATCCGCGCACTCGTCCCCCGCAAGCTGTTCAAGCAGAAAGCGATCGAATGGTTTGTCGTCGTTGAACGAAGCGACCACGTAGTCGCGAAATAGCCACTTGTTCTCCGCGGCGCTGATGATCTCGGCATCGTTGTCCAGGCCCTGCACGTCGACATATCCCGCATTGTCCAGCCAGTGCCTGCCCCACCGCTCGCCGAAGTGAGGCGATTCGAGCAGAGCGTCCAGCAGCCGCTCGTAGGCTTGCGGTGAGTCATCCTGCAGAAACGCTCGGATCTCGTGGGGAGAGGGCGGGAGTCCGACCAGATCGAAGAATGCGCGCCTCACCAACGCGTTGCGGTCGGCATCCGCGGCCAGGGTTAATCCGTTTTGCTCCAGCAAATTGGCGACAAATGCGTCAATCTCGTTGCGAACTCGATCTCGATCGATCACCTGCGGCGCGCTTGTCGGTGCGAGCGGCAGGAACGCCCAGTGTTGGGGCTGCGCGTCTTTCTCGACCTCCTTTTCGACGCGTGTCGCCGAGTCCAAAGCCGACTCATCCGCCACCGAGCGATTCGCGCGCAGACACGACGCGCAGCCGACGAGAATGCTCAGGCAAGCGAAGTTGATCGAACGAAACGACACGCGGCGTTCTCCCGGTGGGCGGAACCAGGCGTCAAACCCGCGTGCAGTATAACATGGCCTGATCTTGTCTGGCGATGTCCCCGATAGCGGATTGGCACCAATGCCTTTTGCTTCGGGGCACTTGACGACGCGCGTCGTTATCGGCATCATCCCAAGTAACGACACTTGTCGTCGCACCGTATTCGATTCGGATGAGGAGCAATTCGACGGAAACGTTGCGAAACTCCGGGACAGCGCCTGGAGCAAGCGCGACCTCCCCTTCAAGACGGTGATCGACCAGCAGGTGGCCGGCAACGATTTTTCCGGAAAGACCAGCCAATGCTACAGAGTTGTCGAGTGGCCCACTCTGATCGTAATTGATCCGCAAGGCAAGGTCGTGGGGCCGGTCGCAAAGAATAAGCTTGCAGACGCGATCAGACGACTACTGGACGAAATGCCAGGCAAGTAAGCTCGATTCCGGGCCATCTTTGCCGCCGTAGCAAATGGTACGACCAGATATACCGTGCGTTTTACCGCCTCCATCGGGCTCCTAGGTCGCAATTCGTAAGAGTCAATCCGACGATTGAGAATTTGACTGCGAAAAGAACACACCCTACCTTTGAGCGTGTACTTACCTATTCACCAAGTGGGGGACCACGTTCGTGACAACTACTAAATTGTCTGCGACTGTTGTGATCGGAGTGGGTGCAGCTCTCGTGGGCGTCATTGCGGGCTGGGATTTGGCGCCGTTGACTTTCGAGTTGGGACGCACTCAACTAGCTGCCGTGTGCTCGATCTTCGGCGTGATTTTCGGCGTGGCCGGTTGTTGCATTGCATCCGAACGTGCTGAAGCGCGCGCCCGAAAACAACAGCAGCTCGAAAGTGTCGCAAGGCTAGGGGTGCTGATCGCTCGATCGACTCGACGCGAGCGAGCAATGATCGGCCGATCCTGAGCCGTCGCGGCGCCTATGTCCCGGGCGCCTGCCATCTTGCAGAAGATGTCGGCGCGGCGCGGCAATCCGATGCTTCGCTTCAATCTCGAGAACATGACCGCTTGAAACCAACCGCACGTCGTTCGAACGACTTGCTCGCTCTCGATCTCCGCAGGCAATCTGGCACTGCGCGAGGGCGCCCAAGCGAACGGTCGGCTGACCGCCTACAACTGGCGCGGCACGATTACCTGGTTGACGGGCAATCCGACCTTCTTCGAGAAGCCAACTCGCGCTTTCTCGACCGGCTCGCGAATCGCTGCAGGAAGCCCGCCTTGCCAGCAAGCAAATGATAAACTACGATACGTTGGAACTTTTCCCCGATAGCTCAGTTGGTAGAGCGAGCGGCTGTTAACCGCTAAGTCCAAGGTTCGAGTCCTTGTCGGGGAGCTTCGGAAACACGGCCGAATG
>Ga0265339_10000715_pt1 | contig 25776 bp, 18 predicted proteins | sample 4CB219metaG_FD_202085 | JGI IMG/M metagenome (GOLD analysis project Ga0265339, IMG submission 202085) | Rhizosphere microbial communities from Carex aquatilis grown in University of Washington, Seatle, WA, United States - 4-CB2-19 metaG | ecosystem: Host-associated > Plants > Roots >... | reverse complement strand
AGGAAGCAGCCGATGCGGCCCAGGCCGTAGCCGATCGCGGCTGCGGGAGCGGCCAGGTCGAGCGTCCGCAGCGCGCCGATTTTGGCGCGCAAACCCTGCACAATCAAAGCAGTTATGCCGAAGGCCAGGCCGCCGAACCAGGCGAAGCCTCCTGTATCCCAGAGCACTCGCCAGCCTTCCTGACGAAATTCCGCAGGCGTGTCAATCACGTGCCAGAGCTTGGCGCCCACAATGCCTGCGATTACGGTGATGGCCACCATGCCGATGGCGTCGGCGGTGATTTTGTAACGCCGGAAGTTGCGGTCCATGACGAGCCCGGCGGCAACCGCGGCCACCCAGAGCATGAGGCCGAAGGTAGGTACGTTGTAGTGAAAGGAGCCGAGGCTCAGGTGGAGGAAGGGATACATCTCAACTTCAAGTATAGACGCGAATGAGGTAGCGAACGATGCGCCCGAGCGGGCCGCGGGGCCGATTTTTCACACAGGCAGCGTCCCGTCAGGCGGGTATTCAGGCGATACTGTCCCCATGGCCACTACCACTTACCAGGGATTGCAGGTTCTCTACACGCGGGAGCAGATTGCCGCGCGCGTTGCCGAAATGGGCGCGGATATCGCGCGCGACTTGAATGGCGAAAGGCTTGTAATGGTGGGAGTGCTGAAGGGCGCGGCGCCGTTCCTCGCGGACCTGGCGCGGGCCGTGCAGATCGATGCAACCTTCGACTTTGTGGCCGTTTCAAGCTACGGCAAGGGACACCGCTCGTCAGGCGCGGTCAAACTGATCAAGGACCTGGACGAGACGGTGGAAGGCAAGAACGTGCTGATTGTGGAGGACATCCTCGACACCGGACTCACTCTCAGCTACCTGCGCAAAATCATCCTGGCGCAGCGACCCAAATCCCTGCGGATTGCCACCCTGCTGGACAAGCCTTCGCGGCGGATCGAGAAGATCGACGCGGATTATGTGGGGTTCTCTATACCAAATTTATTCGTAATCGGATATGGAATGGATTATGCGGAGCGGTACCGGAACCTGCCGGACATCTGCCTGATGACGCCGGATCATCCGGAATAAGGCCAATGGAAACAGAGCGCGAAATCCTGCTGGGCGCATACCGCGACTTCAATGCGCGCCGCATTGACGCGGTGCTCGCCCGCATGCAGCCGGACGTAACCTGGCCCAACGGCTGGGAAGGCGGCTATGTGCATGGGCATGAGGGAGTTCGCGACTATTGGACGCGCCAATGGGCGGTGCTGGATCCGAAGGTGGACCCGGTTCAGATCAGGCCTGAAACGGACGGCAGGGTAACGGTTGAGGTCCACCAGGTGGTGCGGGACCGTGAGGGCAATCTGCTGGCGGATACCAAGGTGCGGCACGTTTACAGCCTGCAGGATGGACTGATCGAGAAGATGGAAATCAAGCCGGCTGGTTGAGTGCGGGCAAAAGTATCATTCATAGCCATTCCGGCGTCCAAAGGGGCAGCGCCTTTGTGGAATGGCCACGGGCGTAAGACTGGGTCTATACTCATTCCCCGGGATGGACTCCCGGTCGAAACGCGAGCGACGCCGGGATGAGGAAAAGGAGTCAAGACAATGGCGGCAACGGCCGGCCTTCCAGAGGCCGAACTGGAGTTTGACCACGGAACCTGGGATGCGGCGGCATTTGCCGCAAATGTTCTGGCGGGCTGGCAGTCGCTGGCCGCGGTTATCGATCACACGTTGCTGAAAGCCGACGCCACGCGCGAGCAGGTGGAAAAGGTCTGCAATGAAGCAGCGCGCTACCGGTTTGCCTGCGCGATGGTGAACCCGGCGTGGGTGCCGGCAGCGGTTTCCATACTGGCGGGAAGCGGGGTTCCGGTGGGCGTGGTCATCGGGTTTCCCCTGGGAGCCACCCTGGATTCCACGTTGCGGCAGGAGGCGGCCGCGCTGACGCGGCTGGGCGCAAAAGAGCTGGACATGGTGATCCCCGTAGGCCAGTTGAAGAGCGGAAATCATCAGGCGGTGCAGCGTACCATCCACACCACGGCGACGGTGGCGCATCATCACGGAGCCATTCTGAAGGTGATCCTGGAGACGTGCCTGCTGAACGTGGAAGAGAAGTTGCGCGGCGCGGAGATTGCCATCCATGCGGGCGCCGACTTCCTGAAAACGTCGACCGGTTTTTCCACGGGCGGGGCCACGGCCGCCGATGTTGCCCTGCTGCGCGGCGTGGCCGGAGGACGCTGCGGCGTAAAAGCAAGCGGTGGCATCCGCACGCTGGCCGATGCGCGCGCCATGCTGGATGCGGGAGCCAGCCGCCTAGGCGCGTCAGCAAGCGTTGCGATTGTGCGCGAGATGGGGGCGGAGTAGGGAGAAGGGATTAGGGGTTAGGGATTAGGGGTTAGGGGTTAGGGATTAGGGATTAGGCTGCGGATCCTTCTTTCCCATCTTAGTCATGATTGCAACCAGCATTCGCCCCACTTCATTCGAGAGGCTCTCCGCGGAGCAATGCATTTGCCTGGACCCGTAGACCAGCTCCCGGGAGATTAAAAGTTGCGTCTGCAGTTCGAAGATCGATCCGCGTGCGTGGCCGAGAAATAGTCTGTATTCGCCCCTTGTTGATTTTCCATATCCCTCAGCGATATTGCTCGCAATCGAGACGGAAGCGCGGCGCATCTGGTTTGTCAAGCCAAATTGTTCCGACATCGGAAAAGAGCTTGTCAGCTTGTAGGTCGCGAGGCTCAACTCGACAGCTCGCTGCCATACAATCAGGTCCCTGTATGAATTGCTCATCCATTTGCCCTCAATCAGATCGCCTTCAGTGCATCATAGGCAATTGACTTTTCGTTAACGGTGATTCAGGATACGCATGGCATACGAATTCATCGACTTGTTTAATCCCTAATCCCTAATCCCTGTTCAACGCGCTATCCTGTCCATTCAACGAAGCCATGCCCGAACGTCCCACAACGGAGCACGAGTACGAGGGGGACTATCGTCCCTCCGAGGGTGCGCGCCTGGATCCCGTGAATGTCCGCGTGGAGCCGGCTGACCTGAGTTACCTGGTGGAATTGGCTGACGCGCTGAATACCACGCTGGATCTGCAGACGCTTCTGGTCCGCACCTCCGAGATGGTGCGCGCCATTCTTCCCTACCGCATCTTTGCCATCTTGCTGGTGAACGACCGCGCCCGCGACCTGCGCATACGCTTTCAGATCGGGCACACGCCGGAAGCAGAGCGGATGCGAATTCCGATCGGCAAGGGTGTTGTGGGGCAGGTGGCCCTGACGCGGCAGCCTGTGCTGCTGAACGACGTAACCAAAGAGGCGGCTTACATTGCAGTCAGTCCCGGCGTGTGCTCGGAGCTGGCGGTGCCGCTGATCGCCAAGAACCGCTTGATCGGCGTGCTCGATATTGAGAGCGAGCAGGCCAATTTCTTCCGCGAGGAGCACCTGCATCTGCTCACGCTCACGGCATCGCGCCTGGCGCAGGCAATCGAGAACGCGCGGCTGTACGCCCGCGTGTCGCGACAGGCGCAGACACTGACGGTGCTGAACGAAATTGCAGCGGAGCTGACGTCGATCCTCCAGCTCGATCCGCTGCTGGAACGCATCGGACAACTCTTGCGCCGCCTGATCGATTACCAGATGTTCACCATCATGCTGCTGGACGAGAAGGGCGAGACGCTCATCACGCGCTACTCGTGGCGCTTTGGATACGCGCACGCGCCACGGCGGCGCCTGCCCATCAACAGCGGACTGGTAGGAGCATCGGTGCGCGAGTGGCGGCCGATCAACGTGCCCGATGTACGCAAGGACCCGCGCTACGTGGAGATGAATCCGGAGACGAGCTCGGAGCTGATTGTGCCGCTGTTTTACAAGGGGCGCGTCATCGGTGTGCTGGACCTGGAACATACGCGCACGGGCTTCTTCAACGAAGAGCACGAGCGCATGCTGACCACGCTTGCGGCGCAGATCGCCATCGCAATTGAAAATGCGCGGTTGTACCAGGCGGTGAGCCGTCAGGAAAAGCAGCTCGAGCGCGATATCGCCATGGCGCGCGAGGTGCAACTGCGGCTGCTGCCCACGTCGCCGCCTGTGCATACAAACGCGGACCTGGCGGTGCGCTTCCTGCCGGCGCGCACCATCGGCGGCGATCTGTACGATTTCCTGGAGTATTCGCCGAGTGAGAGCGCCATTGTGCTGGGCGACGTGAGCGGCAAGGCCGCACCCGCGGCGCTTTTTGCGGCGCTTGTAAGCGGAATCATGCGCTCCGCGGCCAGCCAGAAGCTGGCGCCCGGCAAGATGCTGGCGCTGCTCAACGACGCATTGCAGGAGCGCAAGCTCGAATCGCAGTATGTGGTCATGCTGTTCGCACAGTGGAACGACGAGGCGCGCATCATGACGGTGGCCAACTCCGGCGCGGTGCAGCCCATCCTGTGCCGCGAAGGCCAGTCAACGGTGGTGCGCGCGGAGGGCTTTCCCCTGGGCATGTTCCCTGACGTGGCTTACGAGGAGCTGACTCTGGCCACGCAACCGGGCGATGCGGTGGTGTTTGTCTCCGACGGCATCCTCGACGCCGAAAACGCGCAGGACGAGATGTATGGGGAGGAGCGGCTGGGCCAGTTGATCTGCGGTTATCGGGACCGCTCGGCGGCCGAAATCGCCGAGGCCATCCTGAATGACGTGACGCGGTTTCAGGATGGGCATGACCGCTTCGACGATGAGACGATCATCGTGATGCGGGTGCGATAAAGCAGGGATTAGGGATTAGGGATTAGGGATTAGTGCGACAAAGCCGGTACGTTGCCTTCCCGGGGTCTGGAAGTCGAGGGTAGCATTATGCTACCTTAGGAGCATGAGCCAGCCCGTCAAACTGTCGGATGGTCTTGTTCTCGACGCCCGGTTGGCCGGCGAAAGCGTCGCGCGATCCATTGCCGGGCAAGTTGAATACTGGGCACGGTTGGGACGCTCGATCGACTTACTTCTGAATGGCCGTCAGGCTCTCGCCCTTTGCCGTAACGGAGCCACCCAGCCGCTTTCAGAACTTACGAACACCGTTGATTCCGCTGCTGGGCGCGCTCGCGTCGCCGTAGTTCTCGAAAGGCAGCCATTTCCTCATTTCCGGGCCCATGCCGACAAGGCAGGCTTGCTCGAGAAAATCGATGCTGATGGGACTGTGACGATCGGCCGCTTTGTCAATCGCGAATTCCGGGCCATACGCGGCGGGGCGAGGGCCGCTCGGAAAAAATGATTGTCAATCTATTGGATCGGCGTCCGATCGTTGTGGCGCTCACCGGTCCGAATGGCGCCGGGAAGACGACATACTATCAAGCACACATCGAGCCGACGGGGCTGCGCTTGGTAAATGCTGACGTCATTGCACGCGAACTCAAAATGGACCCTTACAGCGCTGCCAGAGTTGCCGATGGGATCCGGCACGACTTGATTAGGCAAAACGAGAGTTTCGTCTTCGAGACCGTTTTTCCCGATCCCGTGGGCGACAAGCTGGAGTTCCTGAAATCCGCGGCCCGCGCGGGATACACTGTGGCCCTGTATTTCATTGGTATCTCCAGCGCGGAAATGTGCGGCCAACGGGTTGCCATGCGCGTTTTGCAGGGCGGGCACGACGTACCTGCCGAAAAGCTAACATCTCGTTTTCCCCGCATCCTTGCCAATCTAAAGAATGCTGTCCGCGAACTGCCACACGTGCGGATCTTCGACAACGACGACCTGTCGCGGCCATTCCGGCTGGTGGCGGTTTGCGAGCAGGGGAGAGTTTCGCGAGTTGCGCCCAACATTCCTAAATGGCTTAAAACTTTGCTCCCTCGGCCGAATTGACCAATGCCCCAATTCGGCGCCACTGAAGTGCTTGATAAACTCAAGCTATCCCCTTTCGCGGAGCCATCTTGCCTGCATCGACTGAAGAACGCATCATCCGCCCGGCGCGCAACATCCTGGGCAGCCTGCGCCTGCCCGGCGACAAATCCATCAGCCACCGCTACGGCATGCTGGCGGCATTTGCCGAAGGCACGTCGCGGTTCACCAACTTCTCCTCGGGCGCGGACTGCGCTTCCACGCTGCGCTGCATGGAGGCGCTGGGCGCGCGAGTGAACAGGCTGGAGAACGGCACGGTGGAGGTGACCGGCGTGGGCGGCCACGCGACGCCGGCAAGCGAGCCGCTCGATTGTGGCAACTCCGGCTCGACCATGCGCATGATCTCCGGGCTGCTTGCCGCGCAAGAGGGAACGTTCACGCTCATTGGCGACGATTCGCTCTCGAGGCGGCCCATGGAGCGGATTCGCAAGCCGCTCATGGAGATGGGCGCGCGCATCGCGCTGACGGACGGGCACGCGCCGATGACCATTGAAGGCGCGGCGCTGAGGGCGATTGATTACACCACGCCGGTGCCCAGCGCGCAGGTAAAGACGTGCGTGCTGCTGGCTGGACTGCAAACCGCCGGCGCCACAACGGTGCGCGAGGCCGTGCGCACGCGCGATCACAGCGAGCTGGCGCTGCGGGCTTTTGGCGCGGAGGTTGCGCGCAGCGGCGATTCCGTTTCCATTGCGGGGCCGCAAACGCTGCACGCGATTGAGGCCGCGGTTCCCGGCGACATTTCCTCGGCTGCGTTCTTCTTCTGCGCCGCAGCGCTTTTTCCGGGCTCGTCGCTGGTGCTGGATTCGATCGGGCTCAATCCCACGCGCGCGGCGCTGCTCGACGTGCTGACAGCGCTGGGCGTACACATCGCTGTACTGAACCTTGAAGAGAAGCATGCCGAGCTGGTGGGCACAGTGCAGGTATCGGCGCCGCTGGAGGGGCTTCGCTCCACCGCTATCACCGGTTCGCTGGCGGCGCAGTTGATTGACGAGCTGCCGGTGCTGGCGGCCATCGGACCGTACACCTCGGGCGGCATCCGTATTCGCGACGCGAAAGAACTGCGCGTGAAGGAGTCGGACCGGATCGCGCTGGTGGCGCAGAATCTGCGCGCGATGGGGGCGGAGGTGGAAGAGTTTGAAGACGGCCTGGACGTCCCCGGAGGACAGAATCTGCACGGTGCAGTCATCGAGTCCGGCGGCGACCATCGCATCGCCATGGCCTTCAGCGTGGCCGCGTTGCGCGCCGAGGGTGAAACGCTGATCCGCGGGGCCGAGTCCGCAGCGATCAGCTTTCCTGAGTTCTTCGATCTGCTGGAGCAGGTGGCGGAACGATAAGGAGTGAGGTTGCAGGTGTCAGGCCATGAAACCTGACACCTGAACCTGATGCGTTTCTTTACGGTCCCATCGCTCCTGGCTGGCACGACGAGCCGACAGATGTGGGCGTGGGCGGCGTGGGTGGTGTTGCCCACGGCTTCCCGGTGAAGTCGAAGAAGTCCAGCAGGTTGGGCTGGGCGGCGTCGCGCGCGGTCAGATGCGCAGAGCTCCCGATGAACCGGTTCTCGACAAATTTCATGATTGCCGTGTGATCCATGGGAATATGCGAGACGTAGTGCTTGCGGGTGAATGGCGACACCACGAAGTTGGGCGTTCGGAAACCGAGCTGAGCCCTGAAGCCCTGCTGCGCAGGCGCGTCCGTGCTCACCGTGCCGGGATCGCGCTCGCCCGTTTTCAGGTCGCAGTGCAGAGTATCTGTGCCGCCGCTGGGCGCGCAGGGGAAGTAGCTGTCGGCATTGACCGCGATCGAGGAGATGTCCGGAATGCTCCCCAGAGAAGAATCGGTGAAGTCGTTGGAGTGACCCGGCACCGGCGGAACGTGATCGTAAGGGCCGCCGCCTTCGTCATAGCTGAAGAAGAATGCCGAACTGCTCCAGGACGAGCTCACCATGAGCGCGTTGACGATCTTGGCCACTTCCGTCTGCCCAACAAGGATGGACTGCCCGGAACCGGGATGCTCGTCATTCCTTCCCGATCCGGATTCGATGAATGAGAATGCCGGCAGGGTGTTGTTCTTCACATCGGTGTAGTACTGCGAGAGCGGCGCGATGTGCCTGGGATCGACGCAGTAGTAATTCGAGGTATCTCCCCAAACCGAAGACGGCTGAGTGCCCGAGGGGCACGCCGCCTGACTGGGGTTGGCGTGAATGAAATTGTTCGCGTAGGTGAGCGACGAGAAGGTGGTGTCAGGCAGGTTGCCGTTGCCGGAGCCGCACGCAGTGCCGCCGGTGCATCCGCCGTCGGTGACCGTGTAGTAGATCTTCCAGGACACGCCGGCGTTCTGCAGTTCCTGAAAGATGTTGTTGATGTTGAGCTGGGGCAGCTTGTCGGTACCGGGAGGATAGACCAGTCCCTGCGTGGTGCCCCCGGTGAACGTCGCGATGCGGTTGGGGATGCTGTTTGACGCGATTGGCGAGAACCAGCGGTCCGAAACCGCGAATTGAGACGCGATGTAGTAGTAGTAATTCAGGTAGTCCTGGTCGTAGTAGCCCATGGCGCGCTCGCCGCTCGTATCGGTGAAGGTGCCGCTGCAGCTCGAAGGCGACTTAACGCAATACTTGGCAAAGCCCTCCGCCGTGTGGACAAACCCGTCCATCTTGATGGGCCGGGTGGTGGCGAAATTGTAGCGATTGATGTCTCCGTAGCTGGAGAGCCATGCCGAGGAATCGTCGTCGATGCACGTGGTGCGAAACTTGTACAGGTAGTAGTAGGTGCCTTCGTCGTCTTCGTTCTTGATGGTGTCGAGCTTGTCGTCGATACCGTCCACGACGTAAGTCTTGCCGTCGCTGCCCACGTCCCAGCCGTTCGCATGCCGGTAAGGATTCAGCATGCCGAAGTAGTCGTCGAAGGTGTGATTCTCCTGCAGCATGAAGATGACGTGCTGGATCGAGCTCAAGCCGGTCGATGAACCAACGGTAACCGTCGTCTCTGCCGATGCCATCGTCCCGGCCGCATTGCTGGCTTCCGCCGTGTAAGTGGTGGTCGCAGTCGGAGTCACCGTCACCGTACCGCCAGTCGACGACAGCGTGTAGGAGCTCCCGTCAGAACCGGTTACCACTACCTTGGTGGCATTGCCTGCGGTCACGGTCAGGGTATCGGAGCTGCCTGCAGTGATCGAGCTGTCCTTGGCGGCGATCGATACGGTGGGACCTGGCGCGCCCACTGTAATTGTGGTCTGGGCCGTCGCGCTCCCGCTCGAGTTAGTCGCGGTTGCGGTATACGTGGTCGTGGAAGTGGGACTTACGGTGATTGATCCGCCGCTATAGGGCAGGGTGTATGAAGTGCCGTTGGACCCGGTCACCTTGATTGAGCCAGCGCTGGTTTCTGTCACCGTCAAGGTGTCGGACTGCCCGGCTGTAATGGTGCTGGAACTGGCGGTTATGTGGACAGTTGGAATGGAGGCTGCTGCGCTGCCGGCGAATGTTGAAATGGCAAGGAAGGTGAAGAGGGACGCCAAGGACGAAAGAGACTTCATGGGGCCTGCCTTTATATCGATTTATCTTGAATTACGAGGGATTTTCCGGAGAAATTTCCGGAACGATTCGCTTGCTTGGATGCGATCGGACCACGGATGGGTTGGTGCGGTGTCCTGTATGCCTTTCCAACGGCGGAATGGAAACCTGGAAGAAGTCCCGCCGTGGCCGCAATCAATGAAACGTGGGCGACAAAGGGCGGTGGGGCCGTTCAGGGAGACTATTGGTCATCGCTGGGAGCAGGAAAGACCTCGCGGCCTCCCACGAATGTCCCCATCACTTCGGTATAGAGCAGCGCCGGAGCGCCAACCTTGTAAAGGTCGCGATCCACAATCGTGAAGTCCGCGTCGTAGCCGGGCTCGAGCTTTCCTTTGCGGCTCTCGGCAAACTCGGCGTAGGCCGAGCCCTGGGTGTAGGCATAGAGCGCCTGGCCGCGCGTGATTTTGTTCTGCGCGTAATAGGTCTGGGTACCCTTCTCGTTCATGCGCGTCACCGCGGCGTAGAGGCCGCGGAATGGCGAAATGGGCTCAACGGGATAATCCGTGCCGAAGGCCAGCGGAACGCCGGCGTCCAGAAACGCCTTCCAGGCATACGAGTATGCAGCACGCTTCGGTCCCAGCCGCTCCTCGGCCCAGTTCATGTCGGTGAGCAGGTGGTTGGGTTGCATGCTGGCGATCACGCCCAGCGCCTTGAAGCGCGTAATGTCGGCCGGATCGACAACCTGCGCGTGTTCGATGCGATTGCGCGACCCATTTCTGGCCGCAGCCGCGCTGCCGGAAGCGTGTTCCGCAGCGGCAAACGCATCCAGCGCCATCGCTGCGGCCTTGTCGCCGATGGCATGAAAGCCCATCTGGAAGCCCGCCTGCGCGCGCTCGATCGCCATCTTGTTCAACTCACCCTGAGTGAACCGCGGCAAGCCGGTGTTGCCTGGGTCGTCGGCATACGGCGCCTTCATCGCCGCAGTGCGCGAGCCCAGCGATCCATCCATAAATCCCTTGAGCATGCCCGTGTGCAGCACGGGATCGTTGGCGTCGTGATGAGCGCGCATCTGCTTCAACTGAGGCAGCGGCGCCCCGAACGGCAGCCACTCGCTGATGCGCACGTCCAGCTTGCCTTCCTTCTCCATCTGCTCGTAGACCAGGAAGTCGTCCCAGGTGCTGAAGTCCTGCACACTGGTCACCCCGTGTTTCACTGCGTCGGCAATGGCCAAATCCAGCGCCTGCCTCCGCTCCTGCGGCGTTGGCGGCGGTATCACCTTTTCCAGCAGGCCCTGCGCTGTATCACGCAGGATCCCCGTCGGCTCTCCGTTCGCGTCCAGGTCGATGGCTCCGCCCTGCGGCGCCTTTGTCGCGCCGGTAATGCCTGCGGCCTTCAGCGCGGCCGTGTTCGCCAGGGCAATATGCCCATCGATCCGGCTGAGGAATGCGGGATGGCCGCCCGTCACCTTGTCCAGGTCCTGCCGCGTTGGCAATGTCTTCTGCGCCCAAAGCGTGTGATCCCAGTTGCCGCCCACCAGCCAGTGTCCCGGCGGCGACTTCTGCGCGTACGCCTGAACCTTGGCGAGCATGTCGGCCAGCGATTTCACGCCGGTCAGGTCCACGTTGAGCTTGGTCAGGCCCGCAGCGGCCAGGTGCGCGTGCGCATCGTTGAATCCGGGAAAAATGTAGTTGCTGGTGTTTCTCGAGTTCAGGTCGCGCAGGATTGTGTGCTGGTCAGCCAGGCGCGTGATCTCTTCCGTGGTCCCCACCGCCTCCACTTTGCCGTCCTTCACCGCAATCGCTTCCACCGTCTCCGGCTTGTCCTCGGCAAAGCCATTGCCGGTGTAGATGATGCCGTCGAAGTAGATCAAGTCGGGCACACCGGTGATTACAGGGGCCGGCTTCGTGGCCGGCTTGGCGGCAGGCTTTGTGTGCTGCGTTGGCGCATGGTGCACGGGAGCAGTTTGGGCAACGCAGGCCGATGCAGCAGCCAGACCGGCAATCAGCAATGGGAATGTGCGCATGCGCGAAAGTTTAGCAGAACGGCCTTGGCTCCTCTTCCGTGTGGACCGGGTCTGTCCTCATGCACGACGGCAAAACGTGACTACTGCTCCGCCGCCCACTCCGTCATGGCCAGCGTCAGCAGCAGCACGCGCCGCAATCCAAACTCGCGATCCCGCGGCTCGTACCACTCGGCCAGCGTATGCGCTCCGCCGCCCTCGCCTCCCGCTCCCATTGAAAGCGACGGAATCCCCAGCGAAATGGGGATGTTGGCGTCGGTCGAGCCCAGGCGAATGCTTGAGGGCAGGCCCAGGTGGCGGTCCACCGCGTGCAGCGCGTCCAGGATGGGTGAGTCGACGGGCAGTTGCGCCGCGGGCCGGTTGCCGATGTTGGTAATCGAAAACCTGAGCAGCCCGCGCAACCGCGCCGCGGGCGTGGCGCGCGCGTTCCATTGCGCAACGGAATCCTCGATGGCGCGATGCAGCGCCACTTCCAGGCGCACCAGCTCTTCTGCGCTGGTGGAGCGCGCATCAATGGTCGCGGTGGCGCTTTCCGGGATCGAGTTCACGCTGGTTCCCCCGTGAATGGTGCCGACATTCAGGATGGTGCGAGGGTCTTCCGGGAGCGGCGTCGCGGACAGCGCCGCCAGCGCCGAGGCCAGCGCCGTGATGGGGTTCGGCGTCCCCGCATCGGTAAAACTGTGTCCGCCCGGTCCGGTGATCGTCACCTGGTATCGCCGGCTGCCCAGCGCCTGCGTCACCGCGGAATCGGACCCCGCTCCGTCCAGCACAATATGCGCCACGATTCGTCCGGCCAGCGCGCTCTGCTTGTAAAGGTGCCGCATGCCGCGCAGGTCGCCTTCACCCTCCTCGCCCACGTTGCCTACAAACAGCAATGCCGCCGGCAGCTCCGTCTTTGACTGCACCAGAGCGTGCGCCAGCGCCAGCAGCCCCACCACTCCGGCGGCGTTGTCGCAGGCACCCGGCGCTTCCAGCCGGTCGCGCCCATCCACGGTCCGCACCAACGGCCGCAGCGGCGTGCCCGCGGGAAAAACTGTGTCCAGATGCGCGGAGAGGACAACCACGGGCCCGGTGCTCTCCGGATTGAGCCGCGGCGCGGGCACAAACGCGAGCACGTTGCCGGCCTCGTCGGTCTCTATGGCTTCCAGCCCAGCTTCCCGAAATCGTCCTGCTATCCATTGCGACCGCGCTTGTTCTCCAAACGGCGGCGCGGGAATCGCGCACAGATCCTTCTGCCAGTCCAGCAGCACGCGGTCATTGGCGTGCATCCACGCAAATGCCGCATGCACGCTGCGCCTGGAGGCCAACGCGATGATGCGGGAGAACGCTGACGAGCGGAAAGAAAGCAACATGGCTGCTCATCCAGCCTAGCAGGACACCGCCATGGCTCACGTCTGCCGCAGGCGCGGCTGAGCTTCCGTTCCGCCTTAGTTGGTGGGTGAGGGCTGGCTCTTCGGTTGGCCTTTATTCCTCTTCTTTGCCACGTACATGCTGGTGTCGGCCGCGCTCAACAACTGATCTTCGGTTTCGCCGTCAGCCGGATAGATCGCGATGCCAAAGCTGGCCGAGCCGCGCAGGGAATGCCCTTCTGCCGAAATAGGCGACTGGAAACAACTCTCCAGCCGGCGTGCGATCTCCTCCACTTGCGCCCGGCCGCGTACGTTGGAGACGATGGCCGCAAACTCGTCGCCGCCCAGTCGCGCCAGCAAATCGCCGGGGCGAAGCTGGCGCTTCATTCGATTGGCGATCTGTTGCAGGTACGCATCTCCTGCCTGGTGCCCGTAGCGATCGTTCACCTGCTTGAATCCGTCCAGATCGATGTAGATCAGCGCAAAGACCGTGGCGTCCTCCCTCGCCCTGCGGATCCGATCCTTGAGATAGTGGTTCAGCGAAAAGCGGTTGTGCACGCCGGTCAGTGCGTCGAATTCGGATCGGTAGGTCAGGTCGGAATAAAGGCGGTGGGTTTCAATGGCCACCGTGGCCAGCCGCGCGCCCATCTGGATGGCCTGGTACTGCCGCCGATCCGCGCGTGAGCCGTGATGAAGCGCCACAAAGATGGTGCCCAGCGCCGCTCCTCCCTGCCCGGTCAGAGGTTGGGATACCACCAGAAGCGAAGCCGTGTTCTCAGGTTGTTTTCCCAGCCGGGCGCCACCGGCAATCTCAAACCAGCAATCGGCGCCCAACGCCGATGCCATCATCCCGGCAATCTGCTCCAGGGTCTCCGCCAGCGGCCGCGTGGTGCTGATGCTTTCCAGGATGCCGCTCCGGCGTTGCTCCAGTTGCGCCATCAATTCGGCCTGCCGGTGTACCCTGCGCTCCTGCGACCAACCGTAGGCCACAGCAAGCATGGCAATCAGCAGAAGCACGCCCGCCAGGATCAGCAGGTTGCGCGTGCTGAAGAGCGGTGGCCCGGATGCCTGCTGCACATCCGCAATCGAGCGCAAAAGAATCTCGAATGGGACCGTCCCGGGAGGATTGATCGTATTGAGATCGACGATTGTGCAGATTCCTGTCACCCGCACCGTGGAACCCGCGGAAAATCCGGGGAGCGGAGGCCGGTCTGCACCGTCGGAGCGATTCAGGATGGCCGAGAACAGGTGTCCGCCTGAGTCCAGCACGAATTCGTCCTGGAAAGGCTCGCGGACCTCCGTCACCACCTTGCCCTCGATTGAAACCAGATCGTTTTGATGGCCAACCGGCTGGTTGTCGCTCCAAAAGGCCAGTTGGTCCCAGGTGGCAACCACCGGTTTCACCACCCCCGCAACATGCTCGTCGGTGATCTCGCCGTCGTTGAGCGAAAGGATGCGGTCGTGCTCATCGGGAAATCCCGTGGCAAAGGCCCTGTCTCCCACCTTGAGCGGCAGACGCGTGTGGGTTACCACCCACAGGCTCTCTTTTCCGTCCTGTAAGACCGCCGCAATCCCTGGCCGGTAATAGGTGATCGTCCCCTGGACACGCACGCGCGGCGAAAGATCGTTCACCCGGTAGCGCTCCAGGATCTGGCCCATCGGCGTAAGCCGCAGTGAAGAGGGTTCCTCCGCACTGCGTTGCCGAACCTGCACATCCTGCAGCCCGGACACGTAAAGCACCACGCCCGTAAGCTGCATCTTGTCGTTGAATTTGCCTGCCACCGCGCCCGTCACGTCGACATCCGCATCCAGTAGCCGCTTCAGTTCTGTCTCATTCGCGGTGTCGATATTGAGCTCAAAACGCCCACCGTCGGTAACCAGTTCCATGCGCGACGTCGTAACCGGCCCGCCGGGCGTAATGAACAGATCGGCGGAGCGGACGCGCCCCTGAACTTTGACCAGCCGGCAGTCGAGCGCGCCGGTAACCAACTCCGCAAAACTGGCCGGCAACGGGCTCGGCCGTGCACCGTGGTTCACCAGTTTCACGCTGTCCGCAACCACAATGGGCCGGTAGCTGTTTTGCGATCGTCCTTTCACATGAATGCGGTCGCCCGGCTGGTACGCTCCCGCCGCTTCCACAAAGAGCGCCTGGTTCCCATCCTGCACAAATTGCAGGCTCTCAGCGCCGCGGGAATAGACCACTGTCGCCTCAAACTCCGCCGGAATCGAGTGACTCGCCTGCTCATTGCTCAGTGCGGACACCGCCGCCAGCGAGGTGAGCGTGCCTGGCGCCGGCGCGCACCAGGACACCGCCGCCCCCGTAAATACCGCCGCTACTCCCGCCAGGATCAGCCACCGCTGTCTCCAGGAGGCGAGAATTCGCGCACGGACCCCAGACTTCAACGCATTGAGGAGCCGATCAAATCCAACAAGCACGTCTTAGCCCTCCGGCCTGTAACGGCGGATTGGTCACTCGGATCGCGACTGGCACGGCCGCTTCAGGAGTTCTCCCACTCCGCGGAAGCGGTCGGCATGTAATGGAACTTGCGTCAAGAAGCATACTCCACTGAGTGAAGGAAAAGCCCTCGCGCGGGTGCGGTTGGTCCCGCTGCGGCTCGCGCTCTCGCCGCCAGAATCGCCGGAATCGCGCTCGCCTCGCCGTAGCCCCGTCCCACATCCAGCATCGTCCCCACAAGGTTCCTCACCATGTGGTGCAGAAAACCGTTGCCGCGCACCCGGTAGACCAACTGCGTCCCCTCCCCCAGATGCTGCTCCTCCCATCCTGACGCATACACAGTGCGAATGGCCGGAGTGGGACCAAGTTCGTCATCGGCAACCGCTCCCGGTGCCGCTCGCACCGTCGCGTCCGGATCGGTGGCTGCAAAGCTCAGAAAATCCCGAGTGCCCACAAAATACCGGGCGGCTTCATTCAGCCGCGCCAAATCCAGCGGCCAGGAATACGCATACACATACCGAGCCAGGGACGGCGGACAAAGCGTCTCGCCCCCGGTGGTCTTTTCCAGGAACACGCGATACTCGTAGGTCTTGGCCACTGCCGAGTGCCGCGCATGAAACCCCTCCGGCGCCTCTTCCGCGCACAGCACGCGAATCGCCGCCGGCAGCGTTCGGTTCAGCGCCCTTTTCAGGCTATCGGGCGGAATCGGCGCCTCCAGCAGAAAACTGGCAACCTGCCCCAATGCGTGTACCCCCGCATCGGTGCGCCCCGAACCCTGCGGCAGTGGCCCCTCACCGGTCACCCGTTCCAGCGCCGATTGCAACGCACCCTGGATCGTCGGTTGCCCCGGCTGGATCTGCCAGCCGCTAAAGTCCGTGCCGTCGTAGGCCAGCGTCAGCTTCCAATTCCGCATTGCGCTCGTCCCTAACCCTGACTCACTTCGGATGCGCCCTGGGTGACTCGTTCCGGTGTATCTCGTCCAGAACAGCGTACTCGACTGCTCCAGGTCACAGAAACTGCGCCGGAGCCTGCGATATACTCAGGTTTCTGCATGCTTTCGATATGCTTTCGCGCCGGACGCGGAACCGATCCCGCCCGGCCCTCGTAAAGAAGGTTATGCAGTCTTGGAACGCCTCCTTCAGCGCTAGCGGTCGCGCTTCGATTTGAGGATTTTTTGCGTCCGGCACCGCTCTCCGGGCGTCTCAAGAAACGGCAACCCACATTGCTCAACTGATTGTGGAGAGGAATCATGCATTTCTACCATACAGGTGTGTCTGAGCGCCCGGCCAAATCCCTGCGCTCCAGTCAGGCTGGCATGCGGCTGCGCGCGGCCGCGTCCGTCATGCTGACGCTGGCTTCGTGCCTTCCTTCGGGATTTTCACAGCAGGCGGCGCCCACCCCGCCGCAGAATGCCAACGCTTCGGCATTGCCTTCAGCGCCCACCGTGACGCCGACCGAGCCTTTCGATCTGCGCGATACCGCGCGCGATTTCTCCAAGCCGTACGCGGGCATGCTCGGCCTGCCCTGGAAGCTCTACACGCCCACCAAGGTTGCGCCGGCCAGCTTCGGCAACTCCGTCCGCCTGGACAACCTGGTCAAGGACGGCAAGATCTATCTCAGCCTGTCTGACGCGCTGGCCCTGGCCGTCGAGAACAACTTCGACATCGCCATCGCACGCTATAACCTCGACATCGCCGACACCGACATCCTGCGCTCCAAGGCGGGTTCCACGCTCAACGGCGTCAACAACGGCATTGTTTCCAACACCCTGGGCGGGGCATCCTCCACGCTTACCGGCGGCGGCGGCCCGGGCGGCACCACGGTCGGTTCCGGTGGCGCAGCCTCCGGCACTGCCGGCCTGGTGCTCACCACAAATGGCGCCGGCCCGTTGCCTGAAACCATTGACCCGTCGCTAACCGGCACCATCCAGCTGGAACGCGCCAAGCAGCCACAGACGAACCTGCTGTTTTCCGGCGGTAAATCCGCGCTGAGCACAAACACCGACGAGTACAACTTCACCTACAATCAGGGGTTTGTTACCGGCACCGCGCTTACGGTCGGCTTCAACAACAGCCGGGTAACGACGGACAACTCCTTCTCCAGCTACAGCCCCACGCTGAGTTCCTCGTTCAAAGCGACTGTCACCCAGCACCTGTTGCAGGGTTTCGGCATTTTCATCAACAAGCGCTTTATGTACCAGGCGCTCAACAATCGCCGTATTACCGACTCCAGCTTCCGCCAGCAGATGCTCTACACCGTCAACCAGGTCGAGAACATTTACTGGGGCCTGGTGAGCTCCTATGAAGACGTGCAGGCCAAGGAACGTGCCCTCACACAGAGCACGCAGTTGCTGGGCGACACTCAGAAACAGCTCCAGATCGGCACCATGGCCCCGCTGGACGTGGTCAACGCACAGCAGACCGTGGCCACGGACAAGCAGAGTCTTGTCAGCGCGCAGAATGCCCTCAAGTACCAGCAGATGGTCATGAAGCAAGCCATTGCGCGCAACTTGAGCGATCCCGCGCTTGAGTCTGCCGACATCGTTCCCACGGACCGCGTCAGCCTTGAAGAGCTGCCCGAGGAATCGCAGCCCGTCGACGACCTGGTGAAGACTGCCTTCCAGCAGCGGCCGGAGCTGGAACAGGCCGTCCTCGCCCTCAAGAACGACGAAATCGGCCTTAAAGGCGCGAAAAACGGCCTCCTGCCCACGTTCGATCTCTTCGGCTTCTATAGCGCAAGCGGCGTCGGCGGTTCGCAGAGTCCGAATTGCGAAAACTTCTTCGGCGGTGGCGGCCCTTGCACGCCCAACACCTATCCCACTGTCGGCTACGGATCGGTGCTGAATAACCTGGTCAACTCCAGCGGCCCCGACAAAGGCGCCGGCTTCAGCCTGACCATCCCCATCCGCAATCGCACTGCCCAGGCGGAACAGGCCCGTTCCCTTATCGAGTACCGCCAGGCCGAACTCCGCCTGGAGCAGCTCTACACGCAGATCCGCATGCAGGTGGTCAACGCGCAGTTCGGACTCACCAACGACCGCGCGCAGGTCCTCGCCTCACGCGCCGCTCAGGACTACGCGCAACAGAGCCTCGACGCCGAACAAAAGAGGCTCAGCCTCGGCGCCTCTACCACGGCCAACGTGCTCCAGCAGGAGCGCAGCCTGGCCACCGCCGAGTACAACATGATCAATGCCGAGGCGGCTTACGCCAAGGATCGCGCCAGCCTTTACCAGATCACGGCGTCAACCCTCCAGCACTACGGCATCAACATGGGCGATGCGGCTTCGGGCGTCATCCAGTCTGTTCCCGCCGTGCCCGGCCTCCACCCGGCAAAGGACACCAGTGTGGCGCCAACTACGCCCCCGCCCGCGCAGCAGTAGGCGGCGGTCCCATCTCAATTCAAGAATGCCCGGCCCCCAAGCCGGGCATTTCGTTTTCCCTTATCCCTTGTCCCTGATTTCCGCTCCCCTGCAATAATTGCTCCAGCCCATGAAGCCCCGCGCCTATCTCCTAATGCTCTTCGTGGTCGCCGTGTGGGGATCGACGTTCGTGCTCATCAAGGCCGCCCTGGCCGATGCCTCGCCCGCCGCGTTCAACTTCGCGCGCATGACGCTCGCCTTCCTCGTTCTCGCCATCGCCTATCACCGCTCCTGGCGCGGCATCCGTCCGTGGCACATCGCTGCCGGCGCGCTCGTCGGCCTCTGCCTCGCCGCCGGTTACCAGTTCCAGACCATCGGCCTTGTCTACACCACGCCTTCAAAGTCCGCCTTCATCACCGGACTCGTCGTCGTCCTGGTCCCGCTGCTTTCGTCCATCCCCGGCCTGCGCCCGCCCGGCGCGCAGCCGCCGCGCTGGAACGCCTTCCTGGGCGCAGCGCTCGCCTTCCTCGGCATCATCTTCCTCACCGCCCCCGCCGCGGCCAACAGCGCCCTCCTGCCCGATCTCTCTTCCATCAACATCGGCGACGTGCTCACCTTCGGCTGCGCCATCGCCTTCGCCTTCCACTGCCTCGCCCTCGCGCACTTCTCGCCGCGCATCGATTTCCGCCCCCTCGCGCTACTTCAGGTGGGCTGGTGCGCCCTCCTCATGGCCCTCAGCCTGCGCGTCATCGAGCGCCCCCACATCCTGTGGACCCCGCGCATCTTTATCGCTCTCGCCATCGCCGCAGTTCTCGCCACCGCCGCCGCCTTCTCCATCCAGAGCTGGGCACAATCCATCCTGCCGCCAACGCACACTGCACTCCTGCTCACCATGGAACCGGTCTTTGCCTGGATCACTTCTTTCCTGGTCATTGGAGAGCGCCTCGGCCTGCGCCCCGCCGCCGGCGCGCTTCTCATCCTCGCCGGCATCGCCCTCACCGAGCTCATCCGCCCGCCCCGGCACGTCCCCACCGCCCACGAAGCCTAGCGCGCCAGGGGAAACCAGGCCCCGAAAAGACTGTGCCCCATCCATGCGCAGCTTCATATCGCATGGGTGGGATCCAGTTAACCGGCATCGCCCCACGCCCTCTTCGAACTCCCAGCCGGTACAAAACCTTGCGCAATTGCGCCGGCCCATGCATCATTGGTTCCAATTCAACTTGTTGTTCAGATTGGAGCCGAAATGCCAATCCCTGTGCTGAAAGCCACTGCCGCGCATGCCGAGACGTTTGCCGGAGTCACTTACCACATCGAGGGCGACCTCGTTCCCGTGCTTCATCTCGAACTCAGCGGCATGCCCGTTTATTTCGAGCACTACATTCTTCTCTGGAAGGACCTTGGTGTCCGCATCGGCATCCGTCCGCTGAAGGGCGCGCTCAAGCGGGTACTGTCCGGCATGCCCGTCTTCCTTACTGAAGCGGGCGGTCCAGGCCAGCTCGGCTTCAGTCGCGATGGCGCCGGCCACATCTTCGCTATTCATCTCCATCGCGGCGAAGGAGTGGATATGCGCGAGCATCAATTCCTCGCCGCCACAGGCAGCATCGACTATTCGTTCACTCGCGTCAAAGGCGTGTCCAACATGCTGCTCGGCGGCACGGGATTCTTCATTGACCATTTCCATGCCAACGATGCGGACGGCATTGTCTGGGTGCACGGTTACGGCAATGTCTTTGAAGTCACGCTGGGCGCCGGAGAGCAAATCGACATCGAGCCGGGAGGGTGGGTGTACAAGGATTCCACGGTGCGGATGGAGACCCAGTTCCAGAAGCTGACCACCGGACTATTCGCAAGCGCCGGCAATCTGGTATGGAACCGCTTCACCGGCCCCGGAAAGGTGGGAATTCAGTCGATGTACGTGCACATGCCGACCGCGGAGTAAACAGCGCTTCAGACAGTCCCTCAGGTCTCTGAAAAACGGGAAGGCGCATCGATGGATGGCCGCAACCGCCCGTCTTCCCCGGCCTGACTCACTTGCTGAACGTAATCTCCCCAAAGAACGAACGCCGGATCCCCACGGCAGGTCCGGGATCGTAGACAAACTCGACATGGTGAGGCTGAAAAAGGTTCCGGCCTTCAGCCGTCAACCGGATGTGATGGTTCACAGCCCACTGCACCGTCGTATTCCCTGTCCAATACGAAGACACTTTGATGCCGGGCAGCGCGCTGACGTGCCGGACATCAAAATCAAGGTTCACCGATTTCGGCAGATCGAAACCGCTCTGGAGAAACACCTGGTGCTCCGGACTGGACCCTTGAACACCGGGCGCGCTGCCGATGTCTTTGGAGTTTGTGGCTTTCTTCACATGCATATCCAGAAACGAGTATGAACCGCGTAGGCGCCACCACGGCTCCGGACGCCACTCCGGCGCAAATTCCCCACCGGTGGTCGATGCCACCAGCCCATTCCCGAACTGCGCCGGGTACAAAATGTGAGGGGGACTCGGGTCCGTCTCCACGTATGGCGATCCCACCAGGTCTTCGCTGAAAAGGTCGCCGTAATGGTTGTAAAAGCTGGCAATATCCACGTAGAACTTCGCCCCCGCAAGAGCGCGATAGCCTGCTTCGTAGCCGTTCAACTGCTCTGACCTGAAGTTGGGATTCGCGCTGAAGCGTGCGAACACCGGCAGTCCCTCGGCGTTTCCCAGGAAGCTGGAGAGATTGAAATCGCGCTCCACATCGGCAGGAGTGCGCAGTGCGTGCGTAAACGCGGCCCAGAACGTCTGGGTAGAAGTCGGAGTGTACAGGAGCCGGATGCTCGGTTCCGCAAGAACCCCGATGTAGTTCGTTTTCAGCACCTTCGTCCCGGCCACCAGCGATAGCCGGTCCTTCACCACCGAGATCTCATCCTGAACAAATCCCTGGTAGAGCTGGTCGGTCCTCTGGGCCGGGGTGAACGTCAGGCCGGAGACCACTTCCACTTCGGTTCCGTGACTGAATCGCAGTGTGCCGCCCCACGAAACCTCCTGGCCAGGCAATCGGAAGCGATCGACAAAATCCACATTCGCGGTGTTGCGAATGTCGCCGAAGTTCAGCTCGTTTCGCGTGTCGTGAGCATAATAAGCTGCCAGTTGAATGTCCCGGCCATCGCCCTGCACCCTTCTCCAGTTCCAGAGAATATTGCCCCCGTAAAGAGAGGCATCGCCGCTGATATCGGTGTTGGCGGGCGGATCGTAGGTCGTAGTGATCACTCTTTCGCCAAGACCCTGACCGTACACGTCGCCCTGCAGCCGGTAGGTGTCGCGGCCGTTCGCATTCCAATCCACGCGGAATCCGCCCTGGCCGCCGTGCCAGTCGTCGTAGTTGTCGCCATCGGAATGGCGCTGTGGCGCCACTCCAAATCCCTTTACATAGGCTCGGTATGTCAATCCCTTGCCGTTGCCGGAGCCGTAGCGGGCGTCTCCGAAGACCCGCTCCACATTGCCTCCGCCGGCGGCCCCAAGCATGCCCTGAGTCTCCGTGGAGTCTTTGGTAATGATGTTGATCACACCATTCACCGCGTTCGGTCCCCAGATGGTACCCCCGGGGCCGCGGATCACTTCAATCCGATCGACGTCTTCAATGAAAGTGTCCTGCGTCTCCCAGTAGGTGCCCGCGGTGAACGTGGTGTACACCGTGCGGCCATCGATCAGGACCAGGACGGACCGCGATAGGCGGCTGTTGAACCCGCGAATGCCGATGGCGTACTCGCCGGAGCTGATGCGCGCTACTTCAACCCCCGGCGCAAGACGCAGAGCCTCCGGAATGTTGAGTGCTCCGGAACGCCGGATGTCCTCTTGCGTAATCACATAGATCGCCGCGGGCGTCTTCCACACCTCCTCCGGCTCCTTTGAGACCGTGGTCACTTCGATGTTCCCCAGTTGCTCAAGAGTCAGAGCTTTCAATTGATTGTGCTTGCTGAGCGTGGATGCCTGCGCACAGAGCGCTGGCGCCATCAGTGCGATGATCCCGCCAAGCGCAAGCGGCCGCAGCGCTTCGGCGCGGCTGAAATGGCGCCTCGGCCTGCACGGCCGCAGCGCTCTGGGAAGCCTTTGAAAACGCGCCGCGGGAAACGCTGACCATACAGAGTGCAATCGACGGAATCGCGCAGCCGGCCGGCCTCCTCGAACGTACGGGAACATCGATCTCCAATCTTCAAAATGCTTCGTGCGCCCAATGCGCGGCATCTGTGGAGCGGGTGCTGATTGTGGGGAAGAAGTCGTGGATTACCTCTCCCTTGGATGCGATCCCGCGAACTGCGGGTTGGACGCCAAAGGAGACTTTTAACAGAATCAATCTTGGCACGCCCCAGCCTCGGCGCAGTTGTTTCGCGCCAAACTTGGCGTATCTATAAGCATTTCAATCTTTTACCGCCGATCGATTCGCTGACCCGGCCCAACGGACTAGCTGCAAGCTGACCTCTAGCCCCGTTCCCTTTTCAGCCTCATCAGGTCCTCCGCCGCCGCGCGCCACTCCGGAAACTCAAACTCGAATCCCGCCTCCATCAGCCGCCTCGGCATAACCCATCGGCTCTTCAGCACCAGTTCCGTCTCCGTCCGCATCAACAGCGCGCCCAGCTCCAGCAGCGGCGCCGGCGCTGGAATCCCATTCGGAAATCCCGCCGCTTCCCTCAGCTCCGCCATGAATTCTCGGTTGGGCAATGCCATCGGCGCGGTCATATTCACTGGCCCGTCCAGGTCCTCACGTTCAATCAGGAACTCCACCGCCCGCGCGAAGTCCCGCTCGTGAATCCACGACACCATCTGCCGCCCATTGCCCTGCGTCCCGCCCAGGCTCAGCCGAATCAAGCTCAGCAGCACGCTGAACGCGCCGCCTCGCTCCGGCCCCATCACGATACTGGTCCGCAGCGCCACCTTCCGCACGCCCGGCGTGTACGCCGCAAACAGCGCCGCCTCCCAGTCCAGCGCCACGCGCACCGGAAAATCCCACTTCTCCGGTGCGTGCCTCCGCGGCCCAACCAGCTCGCCCCCGCCAATCTCGCCCGTGTCCTCGTCCATCGGCCGGTCCGTCGCGTGCCGGTAGATGTTCGCCGCCGACGCGTTCAGCCACACCCGCGGCGGATGCGCCATCCCCGCGATCACCCTGCCCAGCAGCCGCGTCGAGTGTACCCGCGACTTCAGGATGGCCGCCCGATTCTTCGCCGTGTAGCGGCAGTTGATGCTCTGCCCCGCCAGATTGATGCAGGCGTCCGCGCCCTCCAGCGTCTCCGTCCACTCGCCCAGGTGCTCGCCATCCCAGTGCACCGTCTGCCACTCCGCCGCAAACGGGCCCCGCGTCAGCACCGTCACCTGGTGCCCGCGCTCCTGGAAATACCGCGCCAGCGCGCCCCCAATCTGCCCGCTTCCCCCCGGGATCACGATGCGCAGCCGCGTCTCCGGCAAGTTGAACGCCATGTCAACAGCATGACAGATTAGCTGGCGCGCCTGGCTCCGATACCCAGCACAATCGCATGATCGAGGTAATCCAGGTGTGTGCTCCAGTTGAGATGGGCGCCTCAAAACGCAATTTGCAACACTAGGGTTCCCACACCTAGTAATCCCTGCCCCGGATCAGATCCTGGTTCTGAACAATCTCAAAGTGGTTTGGATTGGATTTGACTAACGAATCTGCAAACCGATTTCCCACCGTAGCTCTGTCGTCGGTGTCAATCTCTTTCACCACCGAGCGATCGAGAATGTAGTCCTGCGTGATCTTGCTTTGCCAGTCGATGTTCGCCATATGCTGATCGTTATCGGCGTCAGCCTGCCGAAGTCCCTGCATGTGGTTGTCAAAGGACTGCTTGTTAGCCTCTCGGTTTGCGTTGATGGCATCGGACTGCTGCTGGTTGGCGATGGCTTGCTGGCGGATGCGGTCCATCACAGCCGCGTTTTCTGCGGAGATGACACTCTCGTTTCTCCGGTACGACGCCACCACCGCTTTCAGCGTGGCAGCCTCTGAATCCGCGTACTTCTGCGGAATGTTCGACATGCTGAAGCCCAATGCCCAGGTCGCTCCTGCCGTTCCCAACAGGTCCAGGCGTCCACTCCCGTTGCGCAGCCCCATGCCATCATGCAGGTCCACGGTAAACAACACCGTAAGAGGACGGATCTGACCCTGGCCCCATTGAGGCGTCGCCGTGGTCAGGTTGTAAGTGGCCTCCGGTTTGCCGGCATTGCGGCGACTCTGATTCACAACGCATACATAATCGTCGAACAGATTCGGCCCCAGCGGACAGACCACTTTCGGACCTCGACTTGCCATTCCTCCATACATCAGGCTCTGGGCCCGCGGACTGCGGGGATCGATGATCTGCTGAAAAGCGGACTGCAGGCTCAGCATCTCGCCGTGGTTGCCTTCCGCGGCAATCGAACCTCCGGCGACAGAAATGACCCGCCAGCCCGGAGGCAGATTAATGACCGCGCTGCGATCTCCTCCAGTGGCTGGATAGAGTTTCTCCGGAACGTCGTTCGCAACCGGCGCGGACACTGCCTGCGAGTGCGGCGAAGATCCACTAACGGCGGGCGAGTCCGCTCCCTGCCATGCGGCGGATACTGCCTTCAGCATGGCTGGTTCGGTGTTGACGAATCGTCTCGAATCGTCATAAAGAATGCCCATTTGAGGCGCCGCGTTGCCGTGCTGGGTAATGATCACCAGCCCAGTGACCGGAGAACCCCCCATATTCTTTGCCGTCAGAGTAAAGAACGTCGCCAGCGAACTGCCATCGCGCGACTGGAACAGTTTGCCCACCTGCGGCCTGTCCCCGAACCTCCCATGAACCTGGTGGAGCATGTAGATCAGCGCATCGGCTTTATTCGACTGCGAGGTCAAGGCGCCAAACGCGTACTGTCCCCCGCCCGGATTGTCGACGATTTTGATCTCGTTCCTGGCCGGTTGCCCCACGTTCTGGGGGCGAGACTGGCCGGCGCAGTCCACGCCGATGTTGAGAACGGCCAGGGTCACAAACGCTGCACACGCAGTCTGAATGCACTTCATTTCGACGCTCCTTGTTTTGATCGGGAATTGTTGGGAAGGCCAAACAGATTCTAATAGACTAGGCCCTTTTTCAACCGCAGCACAATCCTTCTTTGGTGCGAACCGCAGCGACCTGCATCTCCTGTGCAAGATTGCATATCTCCATGTCATCGAATGACGGGTGGCAAGCTGAGCGGAATCCTAAGCTCCGGGAGTATCACCGCCGACGG
>Ga0265339_10000714_pt1 | contig 25791 bp, 27 predicted proteins | sample 4CB219metaG_FD_202085 | JGI IMG/M metagenome (GOLD analysis project Ga0265339, IMG submission 202085) | Rhizosphere microbial communities from Carex aquatilis grown in University of Washington, Seatle, WA, United States - 4-CB2-19 metaG | ecosystem: Host-associated > Plants > Roots >... | reverse complement strand
GTCTGGTCCCTGCCGCACTATTATCGCGCTGTACGTCAGATAGAGGCTGAAGGTATTCAGGTTCATCGAACGCCGCGCGCATTCCGCCGCAAGGCTCGAACGATCCATTACACTTGCAGGTGAGGAGCGAAGCACGTCGACTAGAATGGCATCGTTAAACGCTAGCTCCACCCGGTAGTCGAGTGGATCAGCAGGTCGCACCTGGTCTCCATCGTCAACGATGAACTCGGGATGCGTTTGATAATATGCTTTGAGCACTGAGCGAGGCGGTACCACCAAGGACCATCCACTTACCCCGCGGTGCCCCCGGTACTTGTACTCCCGACGCACGCCCTCACGAAGAAGACCGAGCTCAATTGGCGCGGCCACCGACAGCATCTTGCGCGTGGCGTTTCTCAAGCGATCACGCTCAGGATTCAGTGGTCTATGGCAGAACCAATCTTCGTCCAGGAACTCCACCTCCGAAAACTCGCGAAGAACGTGCCGGACGGTTGCTTCGTCGGTGGTCACGCCGCTTGCGGCCATTTCGGCGATAATCTCGCCTACGTTAGAAGCGCCTGACGCGTGGGCCTGACGATATGCGGTGCGCAAAATCGTGTCGGTAAACGGTATCGGTGCCGCGGCGACGATGGTCTTCTTCTTTACCGTCTGAAGCTGGATTGGTGGCTCTCGGCCGCAGGCGCTCGCTGCCTCAATCACGCAGGCAGGACTGAAGTTCAATTTGCTTATACCTTTCGTGCGGAGCAGCGCCGCCGCCGCGTCAAGTCTGATCGGACTGGCGTCCGCCAGTACTTGGAGCGCGGCGTCCAGCGCCGGCATGTAAACTGGGTAGGTGATAGCCTTCAGGCGATTTGATACCTTTTCTTGGAGCTGCCTGAAGCGTTCCCGCGTAATGCCGAGGCGCTGCCCGGCCTCTTCGAGGGTTATCGAAGCCGTACCCCGCCAGCCGAAGCGATCAATCATGGCCTGAAGGCGATCTCCCTCGAAGCGGGAAAGAACATGCATGAAGTTGGCTAGCTGGCTCTCTAGAGGTAGCGCGGCAATCTCATCAATACGCGAGCGAAGTGCCGGCGCACCCGAGGCCAGTTGCGAAAGGGCCGTGGCATCGGTGTCAGGGCCTTGAGTAAGCGCATCCAGCATCTCCAGTACCGTTGCCTGGGGTAGGGGCGGAAGCAAATCAGCGAAGCGAGGATCTGCGCGACCTATCTGATCGGCCCAAGGCTCTGCAATGATATCCAGCACGTCACCTTCGCTCGGAGATCGCGACCCCGCAAGGCCCTCTGTCGAATGATGTTCTAGTACCGCTTCGATCATGCAGGTGAACTCCAAAATGGACACCACACCCATAGACCGAACACCAAAAAGGTCGCCGAAGGTGAGGGTCGACAGGCGATCGGTCTCCCCGAGAAGATTCCCGCTCACCAGGCAATTTCTGGTCCTTGTCGAAAATGACATCTCTTTTAGGTTTAGCCAGTACGGCACCGCGTGGGGGAACACCCGTACAAGCTGAATCTCTTGCCGCCGAGTGTGGACTAGGTTGAGCAGGAAATTCCGTTGACGCTCCGCAAGTACTTGCGTGCCGATCGATGCCCAGATCGATGCTCCAAGGGCGGAGTAGGTCGAGCTCGGGCGGAGGGCAAATTCGCTGACGATCCACTCAGGAAGCGGCTCGCTAGCCCAAACTATTCGTAAGCTCTCTGGAAGCAGCGCGACGCCGTGCGTCCCCCATTTCTTGTCAATCCATTTCATCGGCATTTTTTTGTTGCGCTCGTGGTCGGAAGGCCATAACCTTATCAGCGCAATGCAAAAACCACCAGATAAATCATTGACAAAGTCCACGTCGCAAGCCGAGGTGGTCACCTTGGCTGTATTCCGTCTTGGGGGCGGCGAACGTGCAATTGACACCGAGGACGCGGCGATCGAGGCGCACGAAATAGCTCCCGGCCGGTTTTCGTGGAGGAAGTATCCAGGTCAGATCAATCTGGAACTCATTCGCGTTTTCCTATCAGACGCCAAAAAGCAGGACCTCGTGGTTGGGTCGGGAAGAACGGGTTGGCGGTTGACACAAAAAGGTTTGCAGTGGGCTGAAACGATCTCGTTAGTTGAATCCGATCTTTCCCGCCTGCGGACGCAGTCGCGCGCTGGCGGCCCAGAGCAGCAGCGGCGAAGCCGAGAGCGGTCGCGAATTATAGCGAGCGACGCGTGGAAATTATGGATGTCGGGTCGGCAGACGATCCCCATGCCCGAAATCAAGAAACTCTTTCGCCTTGACAGTTACGCGCATGGCGACCTGCGCCAGTCGAAGATAATAAGACTCCGGGCGATGTTCTCAAATGATGACGAGCTGATACCGTTTCTCGACGACCTAATCCAAAAACTGAATTCCGAGGAGGCATAATGATTGCCCAGCCGCAGATGAAGGTAACGTCGCACATTGGCCGGGACCTTCTCGCATCAGCAGCGTCGTTCAAAAACGAGGCCGCTGTCGTGTGGGAGTACGTTGTCAATAGTTTGCAGTACGTCGACCCAGGGATCGCCCCACGAATTCAAGTGTCCGTCCTTCAGGGTAGGAGGGGTATCCGCATCGCCGACAATGGCAGTGGGATGACTGTCGGCGATCTCGTGCACTTCTTTCAGATGCATGGCGAAAACCTCGAACGACGCGCCGGCAGGCCCGGCCGCGGCAAGTTTGGTACCGGCAAATCGGCGGCCTTTGGTATCGCTAACACTCTGCGGGTCGACACAATCCGTAACGGCAAGAGAAACGTGGTTGAGCTAACGCGGGACATGATCAACGCGAGCGACGGAGACGAAATCCCGCTCAAGTGGGAACAGAGCGACGCGGCTACCGCTGATCCCAACGGTACCACCGTCTCCATTCTCGACATCAATCTCGAGCGTGTTAAGCGCGCTTCTATTATCGAGTATGTGGAGCGTCACCTTCAAGCTTTTCGCGCAAAGTCGCCGGACGTCGCCGTTGACGACCACGTCTGCACCTATCGCGAACCGATTATCGCGGAGACTTTTGCTTTTCAGCCCACGCCGTCGCAAAGAGATACGATCGGAGATGTGACCCTAACGATCAAGGTCGCGAGCGCCCCTCTACCTGCGGTAGACCAGGGTGTTAGTGTTACCGCTGGCCTTGGGAATCTTGTTGCTATCGAGCGTGCCGGCATCGAGGCCAAGGAGTTTGGAGGCTATCTCTTTGGAGACATTGACGTTCCGTTGCTCGAACGTCCCTCTGACATCGAACCCTATGACCCGAGCCGATCGCTTCAGCTCAATCCTCAGCATCCGGTGGTTGCCGTCCTTCTTGGCTTCATCGGATCGAAGCTCGAGGAGGTGCGGGCCAGTCTTGTTCGGCGGTCCCGCGATGCTCGAAAAGGCGAACAAGCCCGGCGCCTCGCGGCAGAGGCCGACAAAATTGCGGAGATTTTGAACGACGACTTCCGAAAGATAAGCGAACGACTTCACGACATAAGAGCTGCGTCATCACGGAAAGGGGCGGCGAAGTCTCAAGTCAGCACGAAGGCAGCCGATGCGGAACCCGACGACTGGACGAGAGGAGTTGCGACCCCGGGCAACTTGACAAAGCCGCCGCAGACAGAACGAAAAGAGCCAAATCCTGTCCCGGAGCCAAGTCCGCCGAAGCCCGCGCCGGAGGTTCAAACGCGCGGACAGCCACACCCACTAGGCAACAACGCTGTCGACCCGGTCGGAGGAGGCGAAGGCAAGCGCCGACGGCCCCAGGGCGGGTTCCGCGTCGAATACAGGCAACTCGGTCCAGACGTCGAGCGATCCGTGTACGAAACCGCGACCTTGAGTATCCTGATTAATTTGGATCATCCGCTCGTAAAAGCGGCGCTAGGGGATGGAAGTGTCGAGGAAACGACGTTCCGCCGCCTCTCTTACGAGATCGCCTTCAGCGAGTATGCCATGGGGTTGGGATACGAGATCTCGCAGGAAGATCCCGACATGCCGCCGGACGATCTGCTGTACGAGGTGAGGTCGACTCTGAACCGTATTTCCACCGCCGCAGTGGCGCTTTACCGCTGACCTTCCGCGCAACGGCCTTCGGGATGGCGATTGTCCTTCATCCGATCCGGAAGAGCTCCATGCGCTCAGGTCATTACCCCACCGTCCAAGTCATCTGCCAAAGCGGCGCTGGAGATCGCTTCAACAACTGGCCTGAAACATCGCTACGATCCGGCAGCATGTGAACGACGTTCTTGACCTCATCGCCGAGTGTCACCGTCCGCCAGAGCTGTGTCTGTTTGATCCCCGATGGTCGACGGACTGGCAAACCGCCCAGTCGCCCGCGTTCGGCACCTCGCACTTGACCGCGATGTGGCTCGCCGCACCGGCAAGGAACCGGTGGATCGATCGACGCACGATGAGCTGGTCCCAGGATGGCGAGCAGATCCGTACAACGTCGCGGGTGCGGGGGTCTGCAAAGTATCGATGACTGCCTTTTGATGGACCGCGACGAGCCCACAGCGTTCGATCGCCTTTGCAACTTCCTTAGATGCCGGGCGCCTCGTCTCTGTTCGACTTCGACGGGCTGATCGCGGCCCTTGCATGCCACATGACAAAGTTCAGGCAAAGCATCTAAACGTCGAGGACATCAAAGCGGTGGGCATTGACCTGACGAAGCGGCCCAAATAGTCGACTTTCGCCCTTTTGATGCGCAGGGCGAATCGTGGTCCTCTGCGACCTAATTCAACCGTTGCCATCGCGATCAAGCGACGCGAGAATGATGACTATGATACCCACTTTGAAAACCGACCTGGGTCAGCTCTTCGAGGGCGACTGTGTGGAGGTCATGCACCAGATTCCGGATGCCACTTTCGATTTGGCATTCGCGGACCCGCCATTCAATTTGGGCAAGGATTACACCTCCAAGATCGATGACTCGCGCGCTGAGCGCGACTACGTCGACTGGTGCAAAAGTTGGCTCGACGAGATGGTCCGCACGCTCAAGCCCGGCGGATCGCTCTTTATGTGGAATCTTCCGAAATGGAATCTTCCGTTAGGTGCGTACCTTGGCCAGACGTTGACCTTCCGGCATTGGATCGCCGTCGATATCAAATACTCACTGCCGATCCAGAAACGCCTTTATCCATCTCACTACTCCCTTCTGTACTTCGTGAAGGGCGACAAGCCGGCGATCTTTCATCCCGACCGTTTGCCCGTGCCCTGCTGCCGACATTGCGGCGGGGAGCTGCGCGACTATGGCGGCTACAAGGATAAGATGAACCCTTTAGGGGTTAGCATGACGGACGTGTGGACCGACATTCCCCCTGTCAGGCACGCTAAGTACAAGAAGCGTGACGCTAACGGACTGTCGCTCAAATTGATGGATCGCATTGTGACCCTCGCAAGCGATCCAGGATCGCTTGTGTTCGATCCTTTTGGAGGCTCCGGTACGACGTTTGTCGCGGCCGAGCTAACGGGCCGTCGTTGGATCGGATCGGAGCTGGAATGCAGCGCCATTGAGGGCAGGTTCGCATCGCTTCAGGGCGATCGGGACCATCTCGCTGAGATCCAAGAAAACAAGAATGTCCTGTTTACGAACGCTGACCTCAAGCGTCGGCGCAAGGCTGGTAAGCCATTGTCTCCCGACTACCGCATCGCCAACGACCTCGCGCCGCAGTGTACGTGCGAGCCCAAGAAATCTCAGGCAGACTTGTTCACTTGAGCTTGTTCTTGCCCTCTGCGGAGCGGCCATCTTTCCCGCGCGGCAGATAGTCAACACCATCATCCGTGAGCGCGTCTTGCTCAACAACCGAAATCGCCAGGAGCCCCTTCGGGACACTGGCCTTAACGCCCTCCCACATCGACAAATAGCCTGATAGCTCACCGATGTTTCCAATTCGGTCCGTTAGGTGCTCGTAGAGCGAACGACTCGGAAGGATCAGGACTCCCATCTCGATAATGCCGTTGCCAAGGGCGATGGCCAGCTTGTTCAAGCTCCGGTGGGACGACGAGATGTTTCCCGTCTCCCATTCAATCGCAACGCGTCCGCCCGCACTCCCGGTGGTGACGAAATCGAACCCGCCGAAATCCGACGTGATAGGCTCTCGATAGTCCTCCATGGAGGGATACAGCTTTATCGGCGGCTGCTGGCGGTCTCTGGACAGATCGACGTCCCCCTCCTTCCGCCACCCCTCTTCACGCTGCATGTGATCTAGGAAACGCGCTTTCAGATAATTGACGCCGTTCCGGTCCCATTGCTTATCCGGCCGCTGTTTCTTGCGACGCAAAGTGAGCGTCCCCGAGCCCTCCGGAAAGTCGAGACTTTGAATGGAGCGAACGTAGCTGTCGTGGATAGAACGCCATTCGTCCGACGCCGCGATTTTGGCGGTGTCAAACAGGAGCAGGGTGCGCAGCCACTTCACTTGCCGCGGCCCGGCAGACCGACCGTCAGCTCCGCAACGTCACACTTCAGCGCCGCGCAAATCTCACAGAGCATTGTGAAGGTGACATTTCGCTCGCCACGTTCAACGCCTCCGATGTAGGAGCGATCAATCGCAGCCAGATCCGCCAGCTGTTCTTGTGTCCAGCCAAGGGCCTTTCGTTTTTCACGAATACGCTGACCCAAGACTGTGAGGACGCGATCCTTCATGCAAAAAGCATGATTGGATGACGACTATGAGTCCACGGACTCTGATACCCATTTCAGGTGAAAGCGTATTCCCTATAAAGGCTTAACTGCCTTTTGGCAGGCTTGCGAGTGGCGCCTCGAGCGTCGAGGCGCCTGACCCTCCGCCAGCTGGCTGCGTCTAGACTAAGAACTTAGTTGTGGACAGCAGTTCTTAGTTATGCAAATTAAGATGACATCGAACAGCGTGGAAGTGAAAGAAGGGGACCATCATGATTGTGGAATATGCAGGCCTCACCCAGGAAGCATCGACCCTCATTGAGGGCTTTCGTCAGAGCCCGACGGAGTCCAAGGCGGACATAATTGTGCGTGTTCTATCGCCCCTTTCGAGGCCAGCTTTCGCGCCAGCTCAACCTTCCGCGGCTCAGAAGTATCTCGATCTCGGACAGGGCGTGAAGCTTGTCGTTGGGGAGAAGGCCTACTTGTTCCTTTCGCTAGCAACGTTCCGCGAGGAGAGACCGCAGGCGGTTGCGGTCGTCGGCGAGGATGGTTTCTACCTCGACGGCAAACTCGTGCCGGTCTCGAACAAGAGCTACACACAGCCGGCGATGAAAGTGGTTCAGGAGAAGCTCGGCCACCGCAACAACGACGGCGAGTTGATCTCGCTCAGCTCCTGGCGGCAGTGGCATGTGATCCGCCGTAACAAGTACACGCCGCTTGAAGAGTTGAAAGACCCGAAGCTGGCTCGCAAGCGCAGCACCAGCAAGTCGCTGGTCAGCAAATTCACAGCGGAGGATTTGGCGCTGTAGCTGCGTGCCAGACTGAGGGTCACAGCTGGGAGGTGCGGAATCTGAGGAGGCCCACCGTGGGGCAGCACGTTCGGCGGCACAGCGTGATGGCGCTGACAGGTAGTCGACGTGTGTGCCGAACGGAATGCGCCTTACAAGAATTCTCGAAACGCCTCCTCGTCGAGGCCAACATCCTTGATGATTTTCTTGAGAAGAGATCGGCTGATATCACCCACATGCATTGGCACGGTGGTTACGACGTCACCGGTGCGCGGATCAGCAAAATACCGATGACTCCCTTTTTGGTGGACGGCAATGAGCCCGTAACGTTCGAGCGCCTTGGCAACTTCTTTCGCCGTGCACGACGGGAGGCGCCCGCTCATATCGTCGCGGGTACGTGCACCATCAATCCGAGAGAAACGTCGGCGGCCGGCTTGTCGCCTTTGGGAATGTTCTTGCCGGCGAGCGAGAGAGCCTCGAGGTAGCCGAGGAGCGCCTCCCGGGCGCGGGCCACCGCCTCCTCGTAGGTTTCGCCCCAGGTGTGGCAGCCCGACAGAGAAGGGAAGTAGGCGAGATAGCCGCACTCTTCCTTGCGGAGTTCTACGACCAAACGATAGGTGCGCAGGGGTTGCTCCATACAGGTCCTATTCTAGCACAAATCGCGAAACAACTGAACGGACACCGGGCAGAGCTAGACCCGGCGCGCAAGTGATCCAGCCGGCGGTCAGGCAAAAGAAAACGGCCCCGCATGCGAGCGGGGCCGATCGATCTAGACATCGAAGATTTTGGGTTTGTCGGTGCGTTCAACCTCATGCTGCCAACGGCCGGCAGATGCCATCGATGATCTTGTGCAGCTTCGGCGTTGCCTGCGGGGTTTCGAGCACTTTGCCCGACAGCACGAAGGTTGCGGCGTTGAACAGGCGCCAAGCGGTCCTCTCGCCCCAATCGTAGTCCGGCTCCTGCCACTGCTTCTCGACGTCGGCGATGCGCTGCACGTTGAGGATGCCATCGCGGAACATGGTCATGATTGCATGGTCCGCCTGCACTTCGGTAAGCGGCGTCTCCTGGTAGGTGAGGAGCTGCTGATGCTGTTTCTCTCGGGCCAGCTGGAGCGGCTCGACGATCTCTCCGATGAGGCCGGGGAGATCCCGCTTGGCGTTCGCTGTATGCTTGCGCTTGATGACGTGCTCGGCGACGAGTGCGAGGTTGTCGCACACAAACACCTTGCTGCCGAAACCGATGCCGATGGGGAACTTCTTGTCGTGGCTGTTGCGCAGGCCGACGACGTCGCCGTAGCCGGTGTAGGGTGACTTCAGCGTGAGGACGCCGAAGAAGCGCATACCGTCGGGCGTCACCCCGAAGGCCCGGTCGACCACCTCATGGCCGAAGTAGCCGAGCGCATGTGCGACGAGGTCGACAACACGATAGTGAGGGATCGGGACGTGCGTCTCGGTCGCCTCGGGCGTTGCGAGAGCCCGTAAGCCCTCGTAGTCCACCGGCTGTGCGCCGGCATGAAGCATGAGCATTTGGAAGAACCTCCTTTATGGAACGTCCTCCTATAGTTTAGCATCGCGTTTCGAACGCCTTGCCGCGACGCCGAGCATCCGCGGGAAAACTCCCGATATGCCGCGAATATAGATTTGGAGTTCATTCGTCGTGGCGACCTCGCTCGCCGCAGCGGTAACGCTGCTGGTGATGATTGTCCCTCCGGATAAGAAAAAAGCCGCCCGTAGGCGGCTAAGCTGGCTTCTTGAACGCCACCACGTTTTCCGGCGGCTGGAAGTCCTTCGGCAACCGCGCCTCCTCGATGCCGATATAGCCACGTAGGGCGCCGTCTTCGCCTCGGATCGGCACGGCCACCATGCCGCGCATGATGCCCTTGGCGGCGTAACCAATGCCGAGCTCGGCGGCTAGCCTCGTGTCGAAACCCACGGCGACGACGGCCTCATGCTCGCATTCGAGATAGGGCAAGGGCTGGAGAGGTTGGTTCCTCTCTCGCTGCTCTTGGGGAGCTGTGGCTGCCTTTGCAGGAGCCGATTTCGTCTGGCCGTCGAGGAAGAGCGCGGCCTCGCGCATCGAGACGCCCCTGACCTTCGCGGCCAAGGTGATCTGGTCGCCGCCGCCGCAGCCAGAAAAGCAGAAGAACAGGTTCTTCGCAGGAGTCACCGCGAAGCCGCGTTTGTTCTGGTCATGGCAGATCGGGCAAACGCCACGCAATTGCGCTCCGGCCGCCAGTAGGCCGTCGATGCCGAGGAGTGAAAGCGCGTCGACGATGCTGACGCGTTCCTTGAGAGATGCAAAGTCGACCGTCGACATGTGAATACCTCCAGTTGTGCAATCTGGAGGTAATTGTATCATCGCTCTAGAGGCACGCTTGGATGCAGATAGGGGGAAGGGGATAGGGGACTAAGACGCGCGGCGCAGTATTGACGCTCCTGCCTCCCCACCTGCACCCAAGTCAGTCAGCAGGAGAAGGAGGCCGACATGGCCAAGGCTAACCAACCCGCGGCGAAGTTCCGCCTGGGTTTCGTCACCGCGACGGTCTGGAAGAACGACGAGTTCTTCAGCGTCGTTCTCGAGCGCAGCTACAAGGACGGCGAGGACTGGAAGTCCACCGACCAGCTCAACGCCGGCGATCTGCTCAACGCGGCCAAAGTGCTGCAACGTGCAGAAGAATTCATTGCCGCTGTATAGAAAAAGGGCACTCCGTTTCCGGGGTGCCCTCTCTCGTTTTAGAACGGCCGTCCGACGACGGTTAGCGAACAAGCCACAGGATGGAGAGCTTCCATCCGAAGACCATTCGGAACACAGTGCCGTCCGGCCGCATAGCTTCGATAGCGAGGAATCCGGTCAACCGGTATTCTCCTCTATCTCGCGTGCGGGTCCCTTACGGTAGCCGCCAGCACGCTGTAGGCCAGCATATTTTTCGGGGTTTTGATTTTTTGTGCCTTGGTGACCCCTTACACGCCGCGGCTATTTCGTTGCAGCCACCGGCCGCAGTCCAGAGGAAATGGGGGCGACTAGTGGGAGCGTCAAGAGCTCTTGCCAGAAATGTTGAACGGCGCATGTCCCTCGCGCAGCCAGGGATTGGTGAGCAGCGCCGGCACCGGCCGGCCGCGGTCAAAGGCGTCAAACGGCACGGTACGAAAGAGGTTGAAGCGCGACGCGCCCGAGAGCGTCATCATCCGCTTCATCCGAGGCTCCGCAACGGTGATGTGCAGCACCAGTAGTCCTGCCTTGGTGTTGAGCTGCTCCTTGTAGGCGCCCGTCTTTATGAGAGCGGCATACTCCTTGAGCTTCTTGTCGTAGGAGGAGCCGCCGCTCTCGCGCTCGGTAAGCTGCTCGGTCTTTCTGTCGGCCTCGACAGCATAGAGGATGACGCCCTCCTGGCTCTCGATGCCGAAGAGGCCGTCAGGCACGAGACGCCGTGAGCCGATGCTAAACCCGATGCGGTCCAGCGTACTGCGTGACAGAATTTCCTCGGCGTCGATGAAGCGAAGCCCCATCTGCATGCACGCAATCTCGATCGAGGCGATGCAGTCCGAAACCATGAGGTCGTGGTGGAAGAGATGGCCGGGGTCGGCAACCGAACGCCTCAGCTGGTGTGTGAAAAGGGCACGGGACTTTAGTTCGTCCTCGCCCTTGCGGTCGAGCTCATAGACGGTCGGCTGGTAGTACGCGTTGGCATAGAGCCACTGCTGCGACGGGCGGCCGATATAGCCGGCATCAAAGAGGCAGCGAAGGCGGTAGAGAAAGTTGGTGTGCTCGCCGCCCGCGAACGCCTCAAGGAAGGTCGAGCGCAAATAGCGGTGGCGGTGGAGCGCCTGAAATATCTTGAGGTCGCGTGTCGAAAGCTGGACGTTGTCCTTGCTTCGCGTGCGCGTTCGGCGTGACTGCCGCTTGGTGGTTTCCATGGTCGGGAAGTAGCGCCTCCCAGCCGGCCAGTAACCGGCAGCGGCGCGGCACTATGCATCCCTATAGTCTACCATCACCAATCTTTGACGGGGCGTACGTCGGCGTCGTCGGCTCCGACCGGAACAGGCGGTGATCCGGGCGTATCGGGCACGACTGTGGCCATCGCGGGTGTCGCCGGGCCCGGGGTTCTCGGATCAACGGAATAGCGCTCATGCATGTCGGCGAGCACAGTGATCCACTCGTCATCAGCCATCCGCGGCTTCGCGCGCAAATCCATCGCAGGCACAATAAACTCGATTGGCTCACCTCCGGCGATCGACACACTCGCCACAGTTCTTCTCGTCAGCCGCGTCTGGATAGCCATCGTGTGGAGCGCTCCCAAAACGTTGGGGTCAAAGTCGTGTTCGCGCTGCGCGGCGATGGTCAGCCCGACGTTCTGCTTCCTCGCCTTGTCGATAAGCTTCCCGACGTTCTGCTCCTGCTTGATGTACTCGGATGCTTCGTCAATGTAGAAATGCACGGCCAGCTTTTCGCGCTCGTCGGCGAGGATCCGCTCCTCGGCGGCCTGCACAATTTTCGAGATGAAGAAGCGGCCGAAGTCCTCGGTCCCTTCCGCGAGTAGTCCTTTGTTGGCGTCAATCAGGATAACCTTTGGGGTGCGCAGCTCCTCATAGAAGTCGAGCTTGGTGTGCGTCGCGCGGAACATGAGCTTGAATTGCGGGTCGCGCGTAAAGGCATCGAGTCTTGCGCGAAGCGCCGCGACTGTAGGCTTGTATTCGGTTGCCTTTGCCAGATCGCGAAGCCACGCGCTGTCCTCCTCGCTCAAGGTCATCTCTCCGATAAGCTGTTCGACGCCGTCAGGTCGCAGGAGTTTTTGGAGAGTGAAGATGGTCGCGTTCGGTATGGTCATTGCCGCGCTCACGAGATGCGAGAGCACGGTGTCCATGGGTGATGAAGTATCGCTGTCGGCAACGCCAGCGATGAAGAATTTTATAGATTGGAGGACGCTTCGCTCCAGCGCCTGGCTGCGCTTGGCGTCGAGCTTGTGTTTGGAGCGACGGCTATCGAGCGGGTTGATAGCGATCGGATGATCAGGGTCGGCGTCTATGTAAAGGAGCTTGCCCTCGAGGGCGCCCCCAGGGGCAAAGAGCTTGAGGCGTGCGATGCGCGGGATAAGCTCGTTCTCACTATCCAGCACCACGACCGAGCCTTTGCCGCTGGCAACAACGTGCTCGATGTCGTCGTAAATGAGGTTTGATAGGTAGGTCGTCTTGCCGGTGCCGGGCGCTCCCACAATCCACTGGCCGCGAAACCGGAGTTCGTCGGGAAATTGGTGGGGGACCTGTATGCTGCGAAGCTCGTTGCGAAGAGACGCCGCAATGGGGGAAAGAGGCGTGCCCCGTAAAACCGTCTCCCAATAACTGGCATAGGGGTCAATCCCGGCCAGGCTTTCGAGATATTTTTCGTCGTCCTTTTCCCATCGCTTGCGCTCGCGTTCATACTCTTTGAGATCATCAAAGTCGGACCGGCTGGGAGCAAACGCTCGATACTCGTTGAGATCAGTGGTCCAGCCCACAAGCTCATCGCGCAGGGCTTTGCCGAGCTCGAAGTGTTTGCTGCCCATCGCATCGTAGAGGGAACGGCGCAGCGGGCCGTCAGTGGTGGAGGCCGGCAGATATGAAAGGAGGCGCATGACATTAGTGACCGCGGTCTTGTAGCCCGGGTAGTTCTGTATGCGGCTCCGGTGCGCGTCGTAGAACTCGGTGAGCGCTTCAAGAACCGTCAGTTGCATCTCGTTCATGGTGCGGGTTCTTGCGAAGCTCACTGAAGAGGTCTTTTACAAACTCGGCCGTTGGCGGCGTTTGCGAGTTGGCCTGTTTGAGGCCGAAATTGTAGAACCACAGGCATTCCTTTTGCAGCTCTTCTCGGTGTACGAACTCAAGAACGATGGCGCCCAAGCCCCCGCCTGCTATCAGCCCCCCAGCAAGGGCGGTAAGCAGGCTCCAATAGGGATCGTCTATCCAATTCTCGCCTGCGATAGCGACCAATGAGCCAACCGCCATGCTGGCGGCGAATACAATCAGAAACTCCGTCTTGTATCGCCAGTAGCCCACAAAGGGATATTCATATCGATAGTCGCTCACGTCTGCCCCTCATTTCGGAAGAGAACGGCCGAATAATAGCACGTGGCGGCGCAAACGGCAGTTGGACGCTATCGAGAAATAGTCAGGTCGTTAGATACTCTCCGGCGCCATAAGGCTGTGTACAAAGTCGTTGTAGCCTGTGGTATCGCGTGCGTGGCCAGCATGACTCGCTAGGACTTTCGCATCTTCCCACGCGCAACCGGCGCCCGACTTTTCCTTTATCGAAAGAAGCATCTGCTGGAGCTTCGGGGAAACCTCAGACAAGAAGTTGAGGCTCGCGATGAGGCGGTTCTGCCGAACGAGGTCCGAGTAAAAATCGCGGCCGTAAAAACCGAAGTCAGGCACGATGACCTGCCCTTGGAACTGTCCGATGAGAAGCGACGCCAGTAAGAATGCGTCGAAGTCTCCGATCTGCGCCCGATCGATCCTGGCAACGATCCCGCCCTTAAATGAGAAGTTGGTGGGGTTGCAGAGGATGCGGCGCAACACCGGCGAGAGCAGCATGTCGTCTACCGTCGCGAGCGCCTCGTCGGCGCCGGGCTCGTTATTTGCGCTCGGGAGCTTGTCGAACCGTTGCGCCTGCGCCAGCAAGATCTTGGTGAGGGCGCGCTTGCCGTTTCTAACCGTGAGCGTGTCCTGCCCCTCTGGGGAAGCGGTATAGAGCGCGGCCGCGATGTCGCGGGCGCGCTTGTAGTCAATACTGCGCAGCGGATTAAAACTGTGGCGCTGTATGTCGAAGAGCCTGCCGCGGCCCGCCTGCAGGAACGCCTCAGCGATGGGTCCGTCGTCGACGAGCAGAAAGCGCGGGCCGGCGAGTGCAAGTAGGCGAGCGGTTTTGTCGGCGGTTCCGATCAGCAAATGGTTCATGGGGTTGGCGAGTAGAGCCCGCGTGCTGACGGGATTCGCTCGCCAACCCGCGAAAAAAGAACTGTCCGAATTAATTGTAACGCGCGATCGAAAGCGCGAAGCAGCTTTCGATCGCGCGTCGTCTGGGCGGCGACGCGAATTGCAACGGCAAGAGCAACGATCACGACGTTCTAATTGTAACCGCGACTGCGGGAACGGTGACGTGCAACCGTGTGGATATCGTCCGCAGAAACCGTGTCGGTGGTCGCGCAGCGCCACGACCTAATACGCTGGCGTCTGGTCTCTAAGCGAGCATGTCCGTTAGGACTGCGAGCGTGAGCCAGTGGCGCGACGACGTAAGGAGGAGAAGACAAGAAAGTGTATTAGGTCGTGGCGTGAAGCCCGACACGGTTTCTGCGGAAACGTAGGCGACGGAAGGCTTTCCGTCCGAAGCGCCACCCCTATACAAAGTTAGGGGAGTGTATCGGGTCGTGCATCGGCCCTCAGGCGGCCGTGTAGGTGCCGTCCTTGAGGTGTAGTTTGCCGCTCTTGGTCATCGTCGACAGGGCGTTGGAGATCGAGCCCTCCTGGCTCCGGTTGCCTTTCACGCCGAGCTCCTCGAGGATGCCGGCCCGCGTCATGCCGCTGCCGCCGGCGATGAGCGCGAGCAGCGTGCCCTGCAACGAGCCGCGCGATGCCCGTCCGCTTGCGGTAGGTGCCTTGCCACGCAGAGCCGCCTCGTAGGCGTTCAGCGCATTCAAACCGCGCATATAGTCGGCCGCCTGCCTGGACAGCTCGTTCATCTGCCCTTCAATCGTAGCGAGCTCGCCTTGGAGGCGAGTTCGCTCGGCATCAATGGCCTGGGAAAACGGGTGGTCGGTCATGGCGTGCTCCTGTAGGTACCGCATAGTCCCGGTATACAGGTTCGTTGTAGTTAGTGAAATACCCACACTGCGCAACACCGTGCAACAAACTACAAATGGGAAGGCCCCCGGCTTGGAATCCGGGGGCCCCGCCCTATCAAGAACGATATCGGCTAGGCGTTTTCGTCCTCGTCGATATCTTCCTCCATAAGAGGTGTCCTGCGTTCCGTGCGCGACGCGATCAGGGTGAGAACTTCCCGGAGCCGATATCTAACGACGGAGTTGGGGCCTTGCAGCTTGATGGCATGCAAGAGACCCTCATCCTCCCATCGCTGGAACGTCGTATTCGAGACGTTCAGCCCAAGTTCGCGGCACTCATTACGGGTAACCAACAGCTTCCTAACCTTCATCTGGATGGTCCTTGTTAGAACACCCAGGTGTCAGCCAGTGCTTGCGCCACTATTGGCGGGCAAAGGATTGTAGCACTAGGTGACGATCGCGAGTAGCCGCTCCTCCCATGCCTTCATCGCGGCCACCTGCTCAGCCCAGTAGTCGTGTCTGTTGTAAATCAATGCCATCCCCGAGAGGGAGCCGGAGACATGGTTGAGGATTTTCTCGGTAACGTGGATCGGAGTGCCAAGCTTGGCGAGCCCAGTAGCAAAGGTGCGACGCAGATCGTGAAGGGTCCAGCCGCTAGTCCCGCTCAGTTTGTGGAGCATCCTGAGGCCGCTGCTCCAACCGCTCGGCGCTCTAGGTCCGGCGGCGGTCGAACGGACAGGGAAGAGTAGATCGCGACCGGTGACTGCCGGGGATTTCACAAGCTCTGCGACCATCGCGGCCACGGGAAAACAGTGCTCTCTGCCGTTCTTCGTCAGGGTCGCCGGCAGGGTGATCCGATCGCTCTTTACCCAGTCCCATTGCAGTGAGCTGATCTCAGTCCGGCGCTGACCGGTGAGCATCAGTAGCTTCACGATAACACCGAACTGGCCGCAGTCGTCCGCGGCCACCCATACGGCCTTGAGCTCGTCATCGGTAAGCACCCGGTCGCGCGATGGCTGCTTGTCCATCTTGATGCCGACTGCCGGTGATGTTGCGAGGTAGCGCGGCACGCACCAGTTGAAGAACGTGCGGATGTCCTTGAGCGCATGAGCGCGGGCGCTCGATCTTTCGATCCAGTCCAGGGCTTCGATCACTTGCTCATGAGTGATCCTCGCGAGTTGACCCTGCCACGAGAACTTTCGCAGATTGCTCGTCAGCACGCGCTTGCTGCCGGGCCGCCACCTGTCTTGGTCGAGGAATGCCGTTACGGCTTCGGGGAAGGTGATGGTCGCCTTGACAGCCTCGGTCGCTCCCAACGCCGTGTAGGCGCGTTTGCGAGCCTCTTGGAGAGTGAGCTCTGGATAGTGGCCGAGGGTGACGACCCTGCGGCTCTTGCCCTTGTAGATGAGCCAGGTGCGCCGATGCTTGCCAACACGGATGCCGAACGCCGGTGTCTTGGTGTCGAAGTAAGTGCCGGGCGCGAGCTTCTGCACCCCCATGTCAGTCAGTGAATATTTCACTTTTTTCCACTCCGAACGTCAGTTGTGCGGTGTGGCGGGATGCAACACCTGCACGCTTGGTTCAGAGCTTAAGTGATTGACCCGACTGATATAACGGTCGCCGTGTGGCGCGGTGTGTAGCGATGTTCTATGGCTGAAATGAGCTTGGGAAGCTTCTGCTCTACCATTGAGCTACACCCGCGAACCCAACGATTTGGAGGAATTCGCGTCGCCGCGTTGTCTCGCTCTAGTCTCGCCGAGGCAGCGTCGATTTCATAGCTGACTTGGTTTGCCCGCACAACTCTCGGCCGGATGCGGGTCTGGCAAGTCCGGGGTGATCCCCTTCCCGCCCGATCAGCCACAACTGCGGAGGTCCCGCCGACGTGCACTCGCGCGCTGGCGGCAAGCCGTCGGCAAATTCAGTTGCGTCTTGCGCGCAGGCGCCGTGACGGTCAGCTAGGCGCGCCGCACGTTGCGGATGGCGCCGGACTGCGGATTGTAGCCACGGGCGGCGAGGAAGAACGCCACGATCGTGCATCCGATGACGACACCCAGCGACAGCCAGTCAACCTGGCCGTAGGCGGCAAAGCGGATCAGCTCGACCGCATAGGTGAAGGGATTGGCGTTGGCCAGGTACCAGATGGCGAATGCGCCGGCCTCGCGCAGCTTCCACAGCGGGTAGAGCGCGGCCGACAGGAAGAACATCGGGAACACGACGAAGTTCATCATGCCGGCGAAGTTCTCGATCTTGGGTGTATAGACCGAGACCAACAGGCCGATCGAGCCCAGCATCAGGCCGTCGAGGATCACGGCCGGCAGGATGGTCAGCCAGCCGTATCCCGGAAAGCCGAAGCCGAGGATGCGCGACACCAGAATAAACGCGTAGGCCTGCAGCACCGACAGTGCGGTTGCGGCGCAGATCTTGGAGAACAGCAGGAAGTTGCGCGGCAGCGGCGTCACCAGCATGACCCGCATGACGCCCGCCTCGCGGTCATAGACCATCGACAGCGCCGACTGCATGCACTGGAACAGCACCACGATGCCGAGCAGGCCGGGAAGCACGTATTCCTGGTACTGCACGTAGGTGCGGTACGGCGGGATGATCGAAACCCCCAGCAGGTCATGCAGCCCGGCCGCGAACACCAGCAGCCAGAGCAGCGGTCGGACCAGCGCCGAGATCAGCCGCTCGGTCTGGCGCAGGAACTTTGCGATCTCGCGCCAGACGATTGCCGAGAACCCGACCCAGTAGCGGGCGAGGATCGGGAGCTCCGTGGGATAGGCGTCTGCTGCTACTGCGCTACTTGACACTTCGACTCCGGTTGATCGACCCCGAGGCTGTCCAGTTCATTGCCCTCATGCTCGAACTCCGGGAACGGCGCCGTCCCGACTGTCGAATCGCTCGTCGCGAGGACGATCGGCATGCGAAGCTGCTTGTCCCAGGGACGGAAGTCCAACTCGATTCCTTTCGATCCGTCGAGCTTCAGCCGCTTCCCTTTCAGGTAGGCATCGATTTTCTCTGGATCGGTGGAGCGGGCCTTGGCATAGGCCGTGGCAATCGCCTTGAACGCCATCCAGGTGTCCCAGTCGTACCCGGACATGACACGGTGGCCCTCCGAGGCTTTCTGGAACCGCAGCGTGATCTGGGTGGCGCTGTCCTGGCTCCACGACCAGTGCCATTCGGAGGCCGTTAGCCCCGCAGAACCGATAACAGGTCGCGGCAGCAGCGTGTTGTAGGGCAGCTCGCGCGAATATTCACCGAGCTCGTCCGCGATGTAGATCACATCGTAGTCGATGCCGCCCGTGATCAGCAGTGTATTGTTGTTCTCCTGGTTGGCCGGATCGGTCGCCATCGTGAACTGCTTGCTCGCCACGACCTGGATGCCGTTCCGATCTGCAGACTGCAGGAAGGCATCGGCCATCTCCTTGTCGCGCGGCTGATCGCCCTGCAACACGAGAACCTTAAGCCAGTTCCGGTGGCGGAGAAACTGCGTGTAGGAATCGGCAAGCATGCGGTCGGACGCGGCCGCGTGCAGCATGTTGGGCAGGCACATTTCGCGCAGCGCATCCTGCGGCGCCGTGGCGTTGATCATGGTGAGCTTGGTGTTGGCCAGCGCCGGTCCTACCTGGGCGACCATATCTCCGGGGAGATCGAGGATGGCAAACCGCTCGCCGCCGGCGGCCATCGCCTTGAGCTTGGCTATGGCGTCATTGACGTCGGTCGCCTGCTCCTCGTCGAGCGACAGCTGCACATTGGCCGCATCGGTAATGATCTTCATATCGCCGATGGCCACGCGAGCGCCCTCGACGGGGTGCAACGCCGGCGAAATCTGGATGCGTGTATAGGCGTACTCGGGATGATAGCGAACGTCGTTCTTGAGATCGAGAAAGCCAACCTTCGCCGTCGAGATCGGTCCACTCGGCGGCGGCCCGGGCACGGGCGCGTTCTGTTGCTGCGGCGTGGCAGTATCGCCGTCATCCTGAGCGAAGGCCGGCCCCGCCACGAAGGCGAGACCGGCAAACATAGCGAGACCAACCAGGGTCAGCTTAGTCATCGATGACCACCGTGTGCGGGATACGACCGATCGGCAGCGACTGCACGGGCTGCATCGCCACCATGTCGATGACCGTAATGTCGTCGCTGAGACCGTTGGCGACGACCGCCGTCTTCTCGTCGCGGCTGAGGTCGATCGACCAGCAGCGTTTGCCGGTCAAGACGAACGCCAGAACGTTGTGCGACTTGGAATCGAGGATGGCGATGTGGTTGGCGCGGCCGAGGCTGAGCAGCACCTTGCTGTCGTCCTTGAGCGACGCCATGCCGACCGGCGTCACGTCCTCTTCCTGGAAGCCAGGCGGCACGATGACGAGGCTGTCGCCTTTGATCTCATAGGTATTGGAATCGATGATGAAGATCTCGGAGGACAGCTCGCAACTCACCCAGACCTCGTTGAGGGTGGGCAGATAGATAAAGCGCCGGGGCCGCGTGCCCACGAGGATGTTCTTGATGACCGCGCCTTTGGCGGTATCAATGACGTGCACCATGTCGGCGACTTCGGAGGTCGCGAACACGATCTTGCCGCCCGGCATGATCAGGATGCCCTCAGGCTCGGCGCCGCTCTGGATCGACTGCACCTGGACCTTGGACTTGAGATCTATTTTTTCGACCGTCGAGTTGTTCTCATCCGATACGTAGACTGACCCTTCGTCGTCGGAGAGACGGAACATCTCCGGGCTCGGGCCAGTGGGGATCGAATCGATCACCTCGAGCTTGGCGACGTCGATCACGTCGATGGTGTCGTCGTCGCCGCAGGCGACGTACAGCCGGTCGTGCGCCTTGGTCATCTGCATGTCGCGCGGCCGCTTGCTGGTCGCGATGCGTTTGATGATCTTGAAGGTCGGATCAAGGACGACGACTTCGTTGCCCTTTTCGGTCGAGACGAAGACGTTGCCTGAACCCGCGGCATAGCTTGCACCGGGCCGCATCACGGAGAGCGCCGCGAGTGCCGCGCCCCCCGCCAGTACTGTTCTGCGCTTGACCATCACTTCACCACAAACTTGCCCTTCAGGCCCTTGTCCTCCTGGCCGGGTGACCAGAACTCATACACGCCGGGACGAAGAACTACGAAACTGATGTTGAACGTGCCGGCATCATCGAACTCGAGGCTGTAGAGGTCCTGGGCCTTAACCTCGAGCTTGTTCACCACGATCTGATCGATCCAGCTGTTGCGGAAGAACTCCGGCATCACGATCGCAAGATCGTCGGCGCCATCATCGGCGGTGATGTTGAGGCGATAGTATTTGCCAGTCTCGATGTCGTACTCGTTCTGCGAGAATTTGTTGTTGGTAGTGTCGATCTTGAGGTCGGGCAGCTGTACGCCGCCGGCCGCAAGATTGCCCGCCGCGAGCGCGGGAACCGCCGCGCCGCCCAGGAGCGTGGCAAGCGACAGCGCTGCCAGAGATTTCGTGATGACCCGACGCAACGATGCCTCCCAAGGATGTGTCTATGGCGGCGATAGCATTCGCCTATGGGTCGATAGAGCGCCGCTCCGGGAAGGGGAGCAATCCGGGCATGGCAATACGAAACATTGCCTTGACCAATAATGCGGAATGCTAGCTCATCCGATGAATTAGAAGCGAAATTCGGACGGGACTCATGTCCAGATTTTCTCGTGCCGCGCTGCTCGGCTTCGTGCTGGGTGCGGCAACTTTGCTAATGGGTTTCAGCCCTGAGACGCTGAAGTTGACCCTCGCCTTGCAGGGCACCGGCACCGCCAAGTGGGAAATCGCGGCGATGCAGGCGTTGGGGCTCGACAAGAAGTACAAGCTCGAACTCACGGTGAACGACGTCGCCGACAGCACCGCCGGTCAGGTGGCCCTGCAGGCGAAGGCCGCCGACGTGGTGCTGTCCGATTTCGTCTGGGTGAACCTGCAGCGGCACCAGGGCAATATGGTCACCATGGTTCCGCACTCGCTCGCCGTCGGCGGTCTGATGGTCGACCCCAAGGCCGGCATCAAGTCGATCGCCGACCTCAAGGGCAAGACGCTTGCCGTCTCCGGCAGCCCCGTGGACAAGAGCTTCGTGATCCTGTCTGCGGACTACAAGAAGCAGACCGGCGGCAATCTCATGGACGATGCCGATGTGAAGTTCGGCGCGCCACCCTTGGTCAACGAATTGCTGACCGATGGAAAGGCGCAGGCTGCGCTGAACCTCTGGAACTGGGCGGCAAAGGCCAAAGTGGCCGGCATGACCCAGCTGAGCTCGGTGCCCGATCTGCTCAAGGACCTCGGCGTCACCGAGACCCCGCCGCTCCTCGGCTGGACCTTCTTCAACGACGTCGCAAAGACCAAGAACACGGAAATCGTCGCGTTCCTCAAGGCCTCCTTCGAGACCAAGCAGGCGCTGCTGACCGATGACTCGCCCGGTGATGAACGTCAAGGACGACGACGCCCTGTTCAAGCAGCTGCGCGACGACTACCGCGCCGGCATCGTCTCGCACTACATCGCCTCTGGCATGGCTCCGGCCAAGCAGGCCTTTGCGCTGATGGCCCAGTACGGCGGCAAGGACGTCGTTGGCGACGTGACCGACCTCGACGACGGCACGTTCTGGGAGGGATTCCACAAATAGACTACCTGCCAGGCGGCGCGCCGCCTGCGCGCATCAAGACCAAAGCCGTCCGCCGCACCTCGAGGGTGCCGTGGGAGCTCGTCAGCACCGTCCTGCTGCTGGTTGTCTGGCAGGTGTTGGCGATGATTTTTCCAGGCCGGCTGTTCCCCACGCCGCTCGCCGTCGCAAGCGCGCTTTGGACCGACCTCGTCGACGGCAAGCTGATCTCGGACATGGCCAAGACGCTGCGGCGCGCGGCGATTTCGTTCACCGTCGCGATGGCCATCGGTATCGCTATCGGCATCCTGTTCGGCCGCTCGCGCATCGTCGACCGGCTGTTTTCGAGCTGGGTGATCGTCGGCCTCAACCTGCCAGCGGTGGTGATTGCCATCGTCCTCTACATCTCCCTCGGGCTGACCGAGACGGCCATCGTGCTTGCGGTCATCATCAACAAGGTGCCGCTGGTCATCACCACCATCCGCGAAGGCGTGCGCAGCTTTTCATCGGATTATGACGAGCTTGCCCTTGCCTTCCGCATGCCGCTCCGCCGACGGCTCAGGCTGATCTTCATCCCGCAGCTCACCCCTTACGTGCTGGCGGCGGCGCGCACCGGGCTCGCCCTGATCTGGAAGATCGTTCTGGTGTTCGAAGTGCTGGGCAGCGACGGCGGCGTCGGCTTTCGCATCAACACCATGTTCCAATTCTTCGACATGACAGGCATTCTCGCCTACACAACGGCGTTCATCCTCGTGGTGCTCGTCTTCGAATACTGGGTCATGCGTCCCCTGGAGCACTACGTCTTGAGATGGCGGATGGTCCGCGCCTGAACATCGACGTCGACGAGAAGCGCTTCGCGGGCTCGGCCGCGCCGCTGCTCGAGGACTTCCACGTCATCATTGCTCCCGCACAGGTGGTGGCGCTGGTGGGGCCTTCGGGCGTCGGCAAATCGAGCCTGCTGCGGATGATCGCCGGGATCGACAGCGACTATTCGGGCGCGATCACCATCGACGGCGAGGCCGCCGCCGCTGCTCCGCCGGCCGGCTTCGTGTTCCAGGATTCAAGGCTGCTGCCCTGGCTCAGCGCGATCGACAATATCCGCGCGGTGCGCGAGGAAACCACCGAGGCTCAAGCTCGCGACCTGCTGGCGCGGGTCGGGCTCGCCGGCAGCGAGAATGCCTATCCGGCGCAATTGTCGGGCGGCATGCAGCGGCGCGTCGCGCTGGCCCGCGCATTCTCGGTGAACCCGCGCCTGCTGCTGCTCGACGAACCATTCGTGTCGCTCGATGCCCACCTTGTCGCCGGGGTGCAACGGGTGTTTCTGGATCTCGTCCGCGAGACCCACTCGACCGCCATCGTGGTGACCCACCTGCCCGACGATGCCGCCAAGATGGCCGACCGCGCCATCGTGCTTGGCGGGCGTCCGGCGCGGATCGTCGCCGACATCGAATTGACTCCGGCGCGCGACACCCGCAGCGACGAACAGATGCGCGCCCTGGCGCTTGCCCTATCGACCTATGACGAGGCTCCAAATTGACCGACAACGTCCCCGTGCTCGACATCAAGGACCTGACGAAATCCTACGGCAGGACGAAGGCGCTGAAGGGCGTGACGATGTCGATCGACCGCGCCGAGGTCGTGGGGTTGCTGGGACCGAACGGCGCCGGCAAATCGACGCTGTTCCAGATTGCCGCTGGCCTGTTCGCCCCCAACAGCGGCAGCGTCAATTTGTTCGGCCTCGACTACCGTCGCAACGCCGCCGATATCCTCAAGCGGCTTGGAGTGGTGTTCCAGGCTCGCGCCATCGACCTCGACATGACGGTGCAGGCGAACCTCGCCTTCCATGGCGCCTTGTTCGGGCTCGCGGGGGCGGCGGCAAAGGCACGGATCAAGGAAGTCACCGATCTGCTCGAGATCGGCGACCTGCTGAAAAAGCCCGTGCGGACCCTCTCGGGCGGCAATCAACGCCGCGTGGAGGTGGCGCGCGCCATGATCAACAACCCCGACCTGTTGCTGATGGACGAGCCCTCGACCGGGCTCGATACCGCGACGCGCGAGCTGCTTGTCGAACACATGCAGGTGGTCCGACGCGAGCACCGCACCTCGATCCTGTGGGCCACGCACCTCGTCGAGGAGCTCGACCACGCCGACCGCATCATCCTGATGATCTCGGGTTCTGTCGTGGCGACCGGTACCCCGGCCGAACTGATGCAGCGCACCGGCACCGACTCGCTGACCGACGCCTATACGGCGCTCACCGGCAGCAAGCCGGAGGGCGCCAAGCCCGAGTAGGGCAGCGTCGGTGCCGGAGACCTCTCCTGCCGGATGCCCGATCCTGGCCATCGACTTTTCCAATGGCTGGCGCGGCTAGACTCGGCCCAACGTTTCACGGAGACGGCATGCGCAACTGGCAGATCCTCCTGGCCCTGGCCCTGATCGCGTCGTCGGGGCTCGGGCTTCTGGTCATGTCGGGCGGAGCGCGCGACCTGCTGTCGCCGCCGCTACAGGCCCAGCTAACGGTTCAGGATTTCCTCACCCCGCCGGGATTGGCCCTCGATCCCGACAAGGTGGCGACCTACATGGCCAAGGAATTGCAGGATCGGGCGGATGATGACCTGGCGATCCGCATGCTCCTGAAGCCGGATGTTCTGCAAAAGGTGAAGGATGTCGTCCTGCCGCGGCTCCTCAATGTCGTGGCGGTGCAGCAGATGATGCACGACATCCCCGAACTCTCGGCGCTCGTCGACCTTGGATCCTTCCATCGGACGGTCAGCGGGGCGATCACCAGCTCCAATGCCGCCGACGACGTCGCAATGACGGTGCCGGGCGCGCTGCTCGCCGCGGTTGACGGGCAGAAGGTCAAGGTCTCCAAGACCTCGACCGGGATGACCGCGCTGGAACTCGGCGCGATGGCGGCCGGACAAAGCCATCAGATCACGGTGTGGCTAGACGACAGCGCAACGAGGGCAGACCTCGGCCAGTCCATCCTGCTCGGCGCGGCCAATGGCGAACGCGGACGCGTTCTGCTCTGGGGCGACCATGGCTGGTTCGGCGCTGATGTGGAGGCGCTGCGCTGGGGGCGCTGGCTGGTCGGAGCGGACCTGGCCGCGGTCCTGGCCTTCGGCCTGGCCAGCCTGTTGGTGCCTCTCCTCACGCGTCGGCAGAACCGCGCGCGCGCGGCCTCGGGTCAGCCAGCCAAGCCGGCCTGATCAGGTCCGACGGACCTGGCCGATGCATCAATCACCGTCTCACCGCCTCGCGCACTGACCGCTGGTCACTTTGGCTTGGTGGGGGTGATGGGCGCGGCTTCTTCGGTGAAGGTCAGCATGCCGGGTTCGAACTCCAAGATCCGATCGCCGACGGTCGCGTCGCCGCCGGGCTGGCCGTTGGTGTTGACCTTGCTGGCCTGGATTTCCTGCGCCAGAGCCTCGTCGGTCTGCTTGGGCAGGATCTTCTTGGAATCGATTTCGCCCTGCACTTGCTGGCCCTGGGCGATCTTGGCCATTGCGTCCTTGACCTTGATCTGCAGGTCGCTCGAATAGGGCAGCTGGTAGGCGCGCGGCTGGCCCACGGGGAAATTGTCCGCGTCCAGCGTTTGCAGCCACAGGAACACGTTGCCTCTGTCGTGCTGCAATGGATCTGGCTCGGTCACCTCCGCCCAGAGCATGCGGAAGCTGAGCGGGATCGGGCCATCTGAAGGCAGGCCGCGCAGCTCGCCGATGCCGTTGAAAGTCAGTGGAATGAGCGCCACGGTCGCCACCGTCGCCAGCGCCTTGAAGAACCAGTGCAGCCGCGACAACAGCAGCACATAGGCCAAGAGCGCCGCGACGAGCGCATAAGCTGCGGTGAGAGACAGGATCGTGAAGGTCACTGCTGGATCGCCTGTCCGGTCGTCGTATCGATCGGCCCGTTCGGGGCATTGGCTGCCGCGCCGCCGCTACCCTCTTTCGAACCGGACTGCCGCGTCAGCTCAACCAGACTCTTTGGCGTATTGTTG
>Ga0265339_10000713_pt1 | contig 25801 bp, 17 predicted proteins | sample 4CB219metaG_FD_202085 | JGI IMG/M metagenome (GOLD analysis project Ga0265339, IMG submission 202085) | Rhizosphere microbial communities from Carex aquatilis grown in University of Washington, Seatle, WA, United States - 4-CB2-19 metaG | ecosystem: Host-associated > Plants > Roots >... | reverse complement strand
CGATAGGCGTTTCCGAGAATGTAGTAGAGCCATGGGTTCTCTTGAATGTCGTTGTCTGCGAGCGATTGAAATTCATCTGGGAGATATCCGGAGGCAATGTATCCGGCCTGATTGTCGGTCGGCAGACCGAGATGCTCTGCATAAAACTTGCGGGACTGCAGCAGAGCTTGCTCTGCTTCCGCGAATTCTCCAAGCTGCGCGCAACAAGACATGCGGAGAACAGAGGCCAAAGCCGCGTGCGATGGCAGCGGAGTCTGTTCGAGGCAGGCCTTACAGGCATTCAATATCTGCGTCGTTTGTGTACGCTTAGTAAGTAGCTGAATGGCCGCGATCAGATGGTCGAGCGCGCTCGGATTTTCCTTGAGACGCGGGACACTCGCTGGAGTGCCACAATTCGTGCAGAAGTTCACGTTTTGCGACAGCGGCCGACCGCAGGAAGCACAGCCAACAACTGGGATGGCGCGGCCACAATTCGTGCAGAACCGCGCACCGCTGTCAGCAACAGACCCACAGTTTGAGCAAGATAATGTCGCCGAAGGCATCGCTATCCCCATTTGCGAATTCGCTGGTTAGACTATGAAATGTTGTACTCACTTTTGACATCCAGATAATTTTGCTTGTACGCCAGAATCATAAACACTGGACTGAAGACAACCATGAAGATGAGGGAAAAAATCCATCCCCATCCCCCAGTCACCGAATCAAAGAAGTTCGAGACCTTTTCCATGGCCCCACCCATTTTCGCACCGGCACCGGGATGCTTGCCCGTCTGAATCTCTCGCACATAATCGCGATTGATGAGGAAAGCTGGGCGCCGGTTCACATACCACCAGATCACGCCGGGGAAAATCCAGAAAAGGCCGAGAATTACGATCTGCAGCCAATTGCCCGTGTATTGCCGCTGTTCCATGTCATCGGCGAGTTTGCGAAGCTTCTCAATATCCGTGCGAAGCTGCGGATCGTGGAAGCGGAGCGCGGCGGCGCGAGCGAGCTGCGTTTTCGCATGTTGGATTTGATGGAAAGACGTGCAGAGATATTGACCGTCTTTTGGATCTTTCCACCAATCCTTCATTGCGTCGTCGTGCAATTGCACGGCCAACAGCTTTTGGTAGCTCTCATCCTCTGGATGTTCGCCGGCAATGCGCTCCAATTCCGCAAGCTCATCTGTGGGAAGCGTTGCATTGATGACAGCGGAAGGGAGCGGTGCGTTGACTTGTGCGTTTATCGCGTTGACTGCTGCTCCACACTTTGGGCAGAATCGCACGCCCGGTTCCAGAGAAGTTCCGCAGCCGGCGCAGTAGCTAGCGACGTTGATCCCCGAAGTTGCTGATGACATAAGCAATTCCTCCACACTTAGTCGAATAACACGTCTTTCAGCCGATAAACCCGATACCCGATGTCTGAAACCAAATCCCAAAAGCGAGCCGTCAGTTCACTGTCACCGTAAGTGTTGTTGTCTGCGTGAGACTTCCGGAGGTCCCCGTAACAGTCACGGTGTAGGCACCGGCCGTGGTGCCGGGATTGCCACCACCGCCACCACCGCCACCTCCTCCCCCGCTACCGCCACCACCGCAGGCCAACGCGCCCCAACCGAGAGCAACGAGCAGAAATAGCATTCCGAGCATGGTGCGCCAACTGCGCCGGCGAGCAGGGATGCCGAAGAACAGCAAGCAGGCCAGAGCCGCACCTCCTGCCGCGTACCACGAAGGTCTGCGGGAATTGGGATACACCAGAGTCGCACTAGTTGCGGCCGTAGTTGAGACGGTGAGAGTGGCTGTCCCTGCGGTTGTGCCAGTAATGCTGATCGGAGTGGTAGACCCAAAGCTCAAAGTGGGCGGATACTGTGCGCCCGCAGGACTCGATGTAAGGGCGGCGGTCAATGCGACGCTACCGGTAAAACCTCCACTGGGCGTAACGGTAATTGTTGAGGTGTTCCCAGTGGTCGCGCCCGGCGTTACGGTAACGGATGTGCCGCCGAGCGCGAAGGAGGGAGGAGCAGTTGTCACAGTGATAGAAGCAGTGTTTGAGGCGCTACCGTAAAGTGTCGAACTCGCAGCGTCGGGCGTATAGGTGGCTGACAGCGTGTCTGTACCCACGGCCAACGACCCAGCAGGTACACTAATCTTCGCGCTACCACTGTTTAGGGTCGTTGCCGTGGAAGTATATGTGCCGCTAGTGAGTGTCACAGCGCCGGTAGGGGTTGGATTAGCGGTGCCGTCACTGACCCCAACCGTCACCGCCAGTACTTGCGCTGTCGTGATGCTTGTCGATGACAACGTAATCGTCACCGTAGGCGTTGCGGTCGGCGAAGCCGTCAGCCCAGTAGCACTGGAGACGCTCGACGTAAAAGTAGTATCTCCAGGATAGCTTGCTACCACTTGATGTGTGCCCGTTCCGGTCGGTGAAATGAAACTTACGTTTGCGGTTGCTGTCTGCGTGACGTGTGAAAGAAAGATTGACAGTGTATTGCCGCTATAATTCGAAGCCGCGAGGTCTGCAATTCCATCTCCGTTAAAATCTGCGGCCGTTACAAAATAGGGCTGATTGCCTGTTTGAGGGCTCGCCACAGAATGAAACGTTCCGTCCCCGTTGCCTAGCAAAACAGTCACGGTATTATCCGAAGAGTTTGCGACCGCCAAATCCGCCTTTCCGTCTCCGTTAAAGTCACCCTCTGAAATGGAGGTTGGGCCGTTCCCGGTCGCAGGACTAGTCGCTGCGTCGGAGAACGTTCCATCGCCGTTGCCAAGAAGAATTGTTAGGCTATTACTGCTTGCGTTCGAGACTGCCAGGTCTGCTTTGCCATCGCCATTAAAATCGCCTTCAACAATGGAGTTCGGATACGTTCCCGTCGCAGGACTCGTCGGAGCAGCAGTGAATGTTCCGTCGCCGTTGCCCAATAACACTGTTACCGAATTATCATTGGAATTTGCTACCGCGAGGTCGAGAATCCCGTCGCCGTTAAAGTCGCCCTCAGTGATCGACTGCGGGAGATTTCCTGTAGTGGAGCTTGATTTCCTCGTGAATGTTCCGTCGCCGTTACCCAAAAACACCGTAACCGAGTTGTCCGGGATGTTGAAATAGAAACTTCGGTACCCCGTATTTAGTACGGCGATATCCAACTTGCCATCCCGATCGAAATCCCCGACGGCTATCGAAGTTGGTCCAGCGCCCGCCATTAGGCTGGGTGCGGCACTGAAGGTTCCGTCACCCTTGCCCAACAAAATCGTCACCGAGTTGTCTCCGGAGTTCGTCACCACCAAGTCTGGAATACCATCCCCGTTGAGGTCGCCCTCCGCGACACAAAACGGATTGACTCCTGTGGACGGACTAGCGGCTGCGGTAAAGGTACCGTCGCCCTTGCCGAGCAGAATGCTCAGTGAGTTGCTCGTGTCATTCGCAACAGCCAGATCTTGGACGCCATCTCGATTGAAGTCGGCTGCGACCAAACACAAGGGGTAGTTTCCTGTCGCCGGCGTCGATGAATTAAGGAAACTAAGCCCTGAAGCATTGTTTCCCAGCGGAGCTGACCCCAGTTGATAATTTGCATTAGTGGTGTCTAAAAAAGAGACCGTGCCAGTTGGTCCAGATTGACCTTGATTTTCCACACTACCAACGACCGTGGCCGTGAGGGTGTAATTGCCTATCGTGCCGCTCTGGGCAATGGATGTGCTCGTCGGGAACTTACCAGTGACATTCAGATTAAGCGTTGAGGAGTTGCTCCCAGTGTCATTGATCGTTGCCGGGAATACGGCTTTGTAACTGTGGTTTCCGATAGAAGGGGAAAGACTGAATGATGCGGTCCCTGAGCTGCTGAGTTGAGCGCTACCCAACAGATGTATGTCTGTGCAGTGGACCGCCGTTGCATCGCAAAAGTTGACTTGTCCTGCCGATACCGGCCCAACTTGATTTGCCACCGTCGCTGTCAGTGTCACACGGTTTCCGAATGCGACAGTCGAAACGGGATTGCCACTCGAAGTGATTGCCAAGTTCGTTGTCGTTGACACCGAAGGGAGTGAGATCGAATTGGACGAACTTGGGCCATATTCGTTGTCGCCCGGATATGTCGCGGCAATCTGATGTGATCCCGTCCAAGTTGGCGTTATTTGCTGCGAAGTTGCTGTCGACGTTTGCGCAATCTGGGTTAACAACACGGTTAGAGTCTGGCTTTTGTAGTTCACCACAGCCATGTCGTTGATGCCATCACCGTTAAAATCTGCCACAGCCACAGAAGATGGGCTGTTTCCAGTGCTCGGCGTCGCAAGAGCATACGAAAAGGTACCGTCGCCTTTTCCGAGAAGAATCGTTACGTTATTGTTATAGCTACTTGTTACAGCAAGATCAGAAATCCCGTCCAGATTGAAATCACCTACAGCAACCGATGTCGAATAAGGATCTATACCGTTGATGGCTACTTGAGTAAATGTGCCGTCACCATTTCCTTGCATAATCTGCACTACATTCGAGCTGTAGCTCACAATAGCAAGGTCCAACTTGCCGTCCTGATTGAAGTCGCCAACTGCCATGGCGCCAGGAAAATAGCTAGTGCTTATGTTCGCAGCAGGAGTGAAGGACCCATCACCGTTGCCCAAAAAAACCGACACAGTGTAAGTGGAGCTGATGACAGCAAGATCAGCTTTGCCATCGCCGTTAAAATCGCCAACTACGAGACCCCCAGCCCCACTTCCCGTTGCTGGACTAGCGGGGGCGGCAGTGAATGTGCCATCTCCGTTTCCGAGGAAGATGGCGATTTCCCCACTACTGCTTGAATTCGAACTGTAATTCGCAACTGCCAGATCAGCTTTTCCATCGCCGTTGAAATCGCCAACGGCAATGGATTCTGGTGAGTTGACTGATAAACTGGCGCCGGCAGTAAACGTGCCATCACCATTCCCCAGAAAGATGGCTACTCCAAAGACGTATGTGACGGCGAGATCCTCTTTCCCGTCGTTATTAAAATCACCCACAACCAGGGAGTAGGGAAGATTAGCGACGGAGACTTGTGAGGCTTTAGTGAAGGTTCCATCTCCATTGCCCAAGAAGATGTAAACCGTGGTATCAATCCAGTAGTTAGCGACTGCTATATCCGGAATTCCGTCTCCGTTGAAGTCCCCGATTACCAAGGTCTCAGGCCCATTGCCTGTTGTTAGAGACGCTGTGCTAAGAAAACTGAGCGTCGAAGGGCCAGATACCAGCGGGGCCGTATCCAACGTTGTATTACCGTTCGACGTATCGACAAAAGACACTGATCCGGACGGGGCAGCTCGACCAACCCCAGCCACAGTCGCAGAGAGCGTATTATTTGTGCTGCCTACCCGCCCGATTATGGTTTTGGTTGGGGTTTGGCCCGTCACACTTAAGCTTGTTGTAGCGGAGGCACTGGCAGCCGATGACGTGGTTCCCAAAAATACTGCCTTAAAACTATGCGCCCCGATACCAGGGATGAACTTCAAGCTCGCGACGCCATTGCTGGTCAGCTGCGCAGTGCCTAGCAGATGAATGTCGGTGCAATATTTTGCCGTGGCATCGCAGAAGTTGACCTGCCCCGTCGTCACAGCCGTGCTTCCAACCTTCACGGTCGCGGTCGACGTCACCACGCTACCCGACGCCGCCGTCGTCACCGCGGTCCCGCCGGATGTTACCGCCAGGGTTGTGGTTGTTGGGGTCGAAGCTGACGCGCTGATCCCGCCACCGATTACGGCGAGCAACGAGGTATAGACGACGAGGCGCTTCAAAGCCTGCGTCGGGTACCCGGACTTTGTATTTGAAACTGACAGGAAGGACATCTTTCATTCCCCCACAAACCGGTAAAACCCGTGATCTCAGCCTCTGACAGGCAGAGCAATCCTGGTTGGATTCAAATGGGGGAGATGTCCTGAAATTCTGTTAACCAAAGCATACTGCGATGTCAGCACTTGTCAACCAAGTCGCGCAGCCTAAGTCCGAGCGAAATGGCAATACGGTGCAGCTTCATGATGCTGATATTCCGTACACCTCGTTCTACCCCGGAAATGAACGTCCAATGCAGTCCAGCACTTTCCGCAAGTTGTTCCTGCGTTAATCCCAGCGTTTCCCGCCGAACACGAATTGTCTGTCCCAGAGGTTTCCTGGGATCGGTGATTGGACGGTCCACTCACCGATGTTTTCGGTTCCAGCCCGGCGAGTACATAGTATATAGTCTATGTCAATCAGAAATCCATCTTTTTGAATGACTTCGTGCCCGTTATAGCCGTTTTCGGCTCCATGATGAGCCGACGCGATCGCCGTGGCGCGGGTGAGGCCGCGGCGTTACCCGTCACCGCCTTGCGTCGTACACTTATATCGTTCTCCGAAAAGGCGATTTCGGCCGAGCAAATCTCCTGCACCGGCTGCGGTTCGTCCCGGAATATCGTTGTGATCGCGTGAGCGCGAATGTAGCTGAGAGTTTCGCGGCGCAAAAGGGGCACGGCAGCCGACATGGAAAACCGCTTTTTCGAGCATCCGATCCTCAATTCGCCCTATCAGTACCCGGCCCAGCACTGGGAACTGGATGCGAGCGGTCAGCCAACCCAGCGTACCGTGGAAGCGCGGCGAACCGCACAGTTCATCACGCCGATTCCGAAGCCCCGGAAGCGCAAAGAATCCCCAATCCAGGAAGGCTTCGAGTTTGAAGACGAAACGGGTCTGTCCTCCGCCAAACAACGGTACGAGCCAATCCCCATCATTAACGAGCTTCGCCTGCAGGTGGATGAATGGCGGCGCCTGCCCAGCCCCAACGACTGGCTCGTCACTCCGGAGACGGCGCGGCTCCTCCAGCATTGGAGGAACCATCAGTTCCAGGGAATCCGGCCCTTCTTTTGTCAGATCGAGGCCGTTGAAGCCGCAATTTGGTTGACCGAGGTTGCCCCGAAGCGGCCGGCTGGGAAGAAGTTCCTGGAACACCTGGCCAATGCCAATGCCGAGGCGAATCCTGAACTGACCCGCCTTGCCCTTAAGCTCGCTACCGGTGCCGGCAAAACCACCGTCATGGCCATGCTCATCGCCTGGCAGACCGTCAATGCGGTTCGTCGTCCCGGTAGCTCGCATTTCACTCGCGGTTTTCTCGTAGTCACGCCCGGCCTCACCATCAAAGACCGGCTTCGGGTTCTCATGCCTAGCGATCCCGACAGCTACTATGCCAACCGTGAACTGGTGCCCACAGACATGCTGGACGATGTCAAGCGGGCGAAGATCGTCATTACCAACTATCACGCGTTCAAATTGCGCGAGCGGCTAGAGATCTCGAAAGGCGGCCGTGCGCTCCTTGAAGGCCGCCACGGTGCTCCGATCAACACCCAGGAAACCGAAGGGCAGATGATACAGCGCGTCATGCCGGACCTGATGGGCCTCAAGAACATCATGGCTCTGAACGACGAAGCCCACCACTGTTATAAGGAAAAGCCCGGCGACCCTGACGAAGAAGACCTCTCTCGTGACGATAAGGAAGAAGCGGAACGCAACAAGGAAGCCGCCCGCCTTTGGATCAACGGCCTTGAAGCTGTCAAGCGTAAGGTTGGCCTCACGCGCGTTGTTGATCTATCCGCCACACCCTTTTTCCTGCGCGGCTCCGGCTATGCCGAGGGCACACTCTTTCCGTGGACCATGTCCGACTTCTCTCTCATGGACGCCATCGAATGTGGCATCGTCAAGCTCCCGCGCGTTCCTGTAGCAGACAACATCCCCGGCACGGAGATTCCGATCTTCAGAAATCTCTGGGAGCACATCCGCAAGAAGATGCCGAAAAAGGGACGCGGCAAAGCAGAGAATCTCGATCCACTGAGCCTGCCCACGCCCCTGTACACCGCGCTCGACGCATTGTACGGACACTACAAACAGACATTCGAGAAGTGGCAGGAAGTCGGGATCAAGGTTCCACCGTGCTTCATCGTTGTGTGCAACAACACATCCACATCCAAGCTCGTTTACGATTACGTCTCCGGTTTTTTCCGCCCAAATGAGGACGGATCGAGCCAGTTAGAAAATGGCCGCCTCGAACACTTCCGAAACTTCGATGAGCACGGCAACCCTTATCCTCGCCCGCGCACGCTCCTGATTGATAGCGAACAGCTCGAATCAGGCGAACCTTTAGATGACAACTTTCGGAAAGCCGCTGCTGCGGAACTTGAACAGTTCCGGCGGGAAATGGTCGAACGTAGCGGCCAGCAGGTACAGGCCGAAGAGATCGACGATGTGCTGGTCCTCCGGGAGGTCATGAACACCGTCGGGAAGGAAGGCCGCCTCGGCAGCGACATTCGCTGCGTTGTCTCAGTCTCCATGCTCACCGAGGGGTGGGACGCCAACACCGTCACCCATGTGCTCGGCGTGCGCGCCTTCGGAACGCAGCTACTCTGCGAGCAGGTCATCGGGCGGGCACTGCGCCGGCAATCATACGACCTGAACGAGGAAGGGCTTTTCAACGTCGAATACGCTGATGTGCTCGGCATTCCGTTCGACTTTGCTGCGAAGCCAGTTGTGGTTGTCCCCGTTCCGCCCCGGCAGACCATACAGGTCAAGGCCGTCCGGCCTGACCGCGATGCTTTGGAAATCAGCTTTCCCCGCGTCATGGGGTATCGCGTCGAGTTGCCCAACGAACGGCTAACTGCGACATTCACAGACGACTCGATCCTGTTTTTGACACCGGAACTGACCGGCCCGTCGCAGACGCAAAACTCCGGTATCGTCGGCGAGAGCGTGAACCTAACTGTCGCCCATCTGCGCGATACGCGGCCCTCGACCGTGCTCTACCGCCTCACTACGCACTTGCTTTACACCAAGTGGCGCGATCCTGGCGAGGAAGTCAAACTCCACCTCTTCGGCCAGCTAAAGCGCATTGTCAAAGAGTGGCTCGACACCCGGCTCATCTGCAGGGGAGACACGTACCCCGCGCAAATCCTCTACCGCAACTTGGCTGACATGGCCTGCGAGCGCATCACCGCAGCCATTACGAAGGGCACGGAAGACAAGGCGCCGATTAAAGTGCTTCTCGATCCGTACAATTCCGTCGGCTCTACGACTCATGTAAACTTCACCACATCTAAAACGAGCCGATGGGAAACAGATTCACGGCGCTGCCACATCAACTGGGTCATTCTCGACAGCGATTGGGAGGCGGAGTTCTGCCGCGTAGCCGAAAATCATCCGCGAGTGCGTGCCTATGTCAAGAACCACAACTTGGGTTTCGACGTGCCCTACCGTCACGGCTCGGAAAGCCACGTTTACCGGCCCGACTTCATTGTCTTGGTAGAAGACGGCCACGGTGAGGACAACCTTCTTCACCTGGTTGTCGAGGTAAAGGGGTACCGGCGCGAAGACGCCAAAGATAAGAAGCTGACCATGGAGAATTACTGGATTCCCGGAGTGAACAATAGCGAAAAGTTCGGACGCTGGGCCTTCGCCGAATTCACTGAGGTGTTTGGCATGGAAGCCGATTTCGGCGCTCGCGTCGAGAGCGAATTTCGGAAGATTGTCGATTCCGTGAGCCAGACGCAAGCCGCCCCAGCGGTGCAGTAAAGGGAGAGCAATGGCAAAGACGGTAAAAGAGAAGCCCAAGAAGATTATCGATACGCTCCTTCATAAGGAGGCTTCGCGCCGCAATATCCCTACTGCCGAATATCAGTCAGTAATGCGGGCAGACGAACTGTCGCCCATCCGCGTGGCCTACGAGCGCCGCAATCGCGACCTCGATCCGCAACTTGTATGGCGCGGTAAAGACGAGCAGGACTGGTCCGATTTGGTGGTGCCCGCGCCGCCGCTTTACATCCAGGAAAAAGTCCAACCGAAGATTTTGATTGACGATCTCGAACGGCAAACCAAAGCCGGCAAGGCAGCCGCCGAACCTCAGTTTGACCTCTTTGCAAACTTTAATGGCCTCCCCAACGAGGCCGCGCGCACTGAGTTCTACCAGCACGATGCGCACTGGTCGAACCGAATGATCTTGGGCGACAGCTTGCAAGTGATGGCCTCGCTGGCCGAACGCGAAGGACTGCGTGGCAAGGTTCAGTGCATCTATATCGATCCGCCCTACGGCATCAAGTTCAACTCGAATTTCCAATGGTCAACTACAAGCCGAGATGTCAAGGACGGCAACTCTGAGCACATCACACGCGAGCCGGAACAAGTCAAGGCATTTCGTGATACATGGCGAGACGGAATTCATTCATACCTGACATATCTGCGAGACCGGCTTACCGTCACGAGGGATCTGCTGACCGATTCGGGATCAATTTTTGTCCAGATTGGGGAAGAGAACGTTCATCGAGTCAGAGCAGTCATGGATGAAGTATTTGGAGACGAGAACTTTGCGAAGATCATAGCAATTCAAAAGACCGGAGGACTCTCGCAAACACTAATTCCCGGCACAACCGATTATGTTCTTTGGTACGCAAAGAACATTTCATCTGTGAAGTATAGGCAGCTATATCAGCTAAAGGAATCAGGTGGCGAATCGCTATACTCATCAGTTGAATTACGAGATAGCACAAGACGAAGGATGACCCGCGAGGAGAGAGCTGGAGCTTCATTGCCTCCTGGTGCAAGGATTTTTCGTTACACTTCGCTCGAATCAGCAAATCCTCGATTTGAATTTGTATATCGCGGAAAGGTCTACGCACAACGTTGGAAAACGAGTGCAATTGGGCTAACTCGTCTTGATAAGTCTGACCGGATATATTCCACGGGAAACACCCTTCAATACCAGCGATTTCATGATGACTTTCCGGTAGTATTTCTCACCAATAATTGGACTGATATGGGCGCGGGTTCTTTCTTGGAGCCACAGATTTATGTGGTGCAAACTGTCACGAAAGTGCTTGAGCGTTGCATCTTGATGACCACCGACCCCGGCGATCTTGTGCTCGACCCTACTTGCGGATCTGGCACGACGGCGTATGTTTCTGAGCAGTGGGGGCGCCGCTGGATTACCCTCGATACTTCTCGTGTCTCGCTCGCACTCGCTCGTGCACGTATCATGGGCGCTCGCTATTTCTACTATCTTCTGGCCGACAGCCCCGATGGGCAGGCGAAAGAAGCAGAACTTCAGGGTAAGGTTCCTTCCGACGCGCCGACGCAAGGCAATATCCGCCACGGCTTTGTCTATGAGCGTGTACCCCACATCACGCTCAAGTCCATCGCCAACAACGCCGAGATTGACGTGATATGGGAAGACTACCAAACTCGTCTCGAACCTCTTCGCCAGCAATTGAACACCGCACTCGGTAAGAAATGGGAAGAATGGGAAACTCCGCGTGAGGCGGACGAGAAATGGCCGGCAAGGGCAAAAGAGCACCACGCTGCGTGGTGGGAGCAGCGTATCGCGCGCCAGAAGGCGATCGATGCCTCCATTGGAGCCAAGGCTGATTCTGAGTATCTCTACGACAAACCTTACGAGGACAAGAAGAAAGTCCGTGTAGCCGGGCCGTTCACGGTGGAGAGCCTCTCGCCGCATCGAGTGCTGGCGGTCAACGCAGATGAAGAGCTGATTGAAACATCGGGCGGCACAGACGCCGACGCGCGCGACGCGCAAGATTTTGTCCAGATCATTCTCGACAACTTGAAAATCTCAGGCGTACAGCAGGCCCATAAGGAAGACAAGATCGCGTTCACCGCGCTTGCACCCTGGCCCGGCAATTACATTTGCGCGGAAGGGCGCTTTTCAGAGGCTGACGGCGGCGAAAAGCGTGCCGGTATCTTCATCGGGCCTGAGTTCGGCACCGTCACGCGCGAGGATTTGGTAGCGGCTGCGCGCGAGGCAGGCGATGCTGCCTTCGATGTGCTGATCGCCTGTGCTTTCAGCTACGACGCGCATTCAGCCGACTTCGACAAGCTCGGCCGCATCCGCGTGTTGAAGGCCCGCATGAATGCCGACCTCCACATGGCAGAAGACCTGAAGAACACTGGCAAAGGCAATCTGTTCGTCATCTTCGGCGAGCCGGACATTCAGATCCTCGAAACGCCGAACAGCCAGATTCAAGTGAAGGTGAACGGCGTCGATGTATTCCATCCGAGTACGGGAGAGGTCCGCAGCAACGGACCAGATGAGATAGCCTGCTGGTTTATCGACACGGACTACAACGAGGAGAGCTTCTTCGTGCGACACGCGTATTTCCTTGGCGCGAACGATCCTTATAAGGCGCTCAAGACAACGCTGAAAGCCGAGATCAACGAAGAGGCTTGGGAGTCATTACACAGCGACACGTCACGCCCGTTCGAGAAACCCGAATCAGGAAGGATTGCTGTGAAGGTCATCAATCATCTCGGCGACGAAGTAATGAAGGTGTTCCGGGTGACTGCATGAAAGTGATCGTTATTCGGCAGCCATGGGCTTGGCTGATCGTCAACGGCCACAAGGACATTGAGAACCGGTCATGGGCCACAAAGTATCGCGGCTCATTGCTCATTCAGGCGAGCACTCGCCGTCCGTCCGAGCGAGAAGCGGAAGAGTTTCGCAGGTACGCCAAGAAACGTGGCGTCACCCTGCCGGAGGAGTTCGATCTTGGCGGAATCGTCGGTAGTGTGATGCTGGATGACTGTGTTCGCAAAAGCCGCAGCAAATGGTTCATTGGTCCGATGGGTTGGGTACTCTCAAAACCAAGACGGCTTCCGTTCACACCCTTAAAAGGCAGACTCGGCCTGTTCGATCCGCCACCGAGACTGGTAAGGAAGCTCGGGTTAATTCGATAGCGGAGTTGCACATGGAATTCCGAATTGCAGACACATTTACGGACAGCCTGGCTCGCCTGACCGCGGAAGATCAGAAGTCAGCGAAGATGGCCGCATTCGATCTGCAGTTGAATCCGGCGCATCCCAGCCTGCAACTTCATAAACTGGACAAAGCTAAAGACCCGAACTTCTGGTCCATTCGTGTCAGCCGCGACCTTCGCATCATCGTCCACCGCACGGGGACCAGTCTGCTGCTCTGCTATGTCAACCACCACGACGAGGCGTACCACTGGGCCGAACGCAGACGCCTCGAAACACACCCGAAGACCGGCGCTGCGCAGTTGGTTGAAGTTCGCGAGCGCGTGCAGGAAATCACCGTTCCGAAATACGTGGAGACGGTGCAAGAGACACCGCCAAGACGGGTCTTCCATAATATCTCCGAAGGCACGCTGCTCACCTACGGCGTTCCGCCGGAATGGGTGCCTGAAGTTCTGAATGCAACGGAAGACGGCCTGTTGGAGATCGCGGGCCACCTGCCCGCCGAAGCCGCCGAAGCATTGCTGAACCTCGCCACTGGCATTCGCCCGCCGGTCCCCGAGCGCGTGGCTCCTGGCGGCGATCCCTTCGAGCACCCCGATGCGCTCCGCCGCTTCCGAATCATGAAGAACGTCGAGGAGCTTGCCCAGGCGCTCGATTATCCATGGGAGCGTTGGGCCGTTTTCCTGCATCCAGAGCAACGCAAGCTCGTAGAGAAAAACTTCAACGGTCCGGCGCGAGTTTCCGGCACTGCCGGAACTGGGAAAACCATCGTGGCACTGCATCGCTCAGCGCATCTGGCCCGCACGAATCCGCAGGCGCGGGTATTGTTGACTACGTTCTCTGAGCCTCTGGCGAATGCCCTTCGCGCTAAACTGCGCCTGCTACTTACCAGTGAACCTCGCATGGGCGAGCGCATTGAAGTGTACTCAATGGATGCGATCGGGCGCCGACTATACGAACTAAATATCGGCAAGCTGCGGATCGCTACCGATTCACAGATCTCCGAGCTGATTCAAACCGCCTCAAGCCAGGTGGGAGGCCATAAGTTCTCGCTTCGATTCTTGACGGCAGAATGGGAGCAGGTTGTCGATGGTTGGCAGTTGGACACTTGGGAAGAGTACCGGGACGTGAATCGTCTTGGCCGGAAGACGCGCCTGAAGGAAGCGCAGCGGAGACTCCTATGGTCTATCTTCGAGACGGTGAGGGCCGGCCTGCGGGAACAAAGCCTCATCACGCTTTCCGGCATGTTTAACGTCTTGGCCCGGCACTATGCCAACGGGGCAGCGCCTCCGTTCGACTTTGCCGTGGTGGACGAAGCGCAGGATACCGGCGTCGCTCAGATTCGTTTCTTGTCGGCCATAGGAGCAGGGCGGCCCAATGGTCTCTTCTTTGCCGGAGACCTCGGCCAGCGCATTTTCCAGCAACCGTTCTCATGGAAGGCCGCAGACGTGGATGTGCGCGGGCGTTCGACATCCTTGAAGATCAACTATCGCACTTCGCATCAGATTCGATCACAGGCAGACCGGCTCCTGGACCCCCAAATGGCAGACGTTGACGGCAACGTCGAAGAACGCAAAGGCGCTGTCTCGCTCTTTAACGGGCCGAAACCGACGATCACGGCTAGCGCGTCCGGCGAAATCGAGATTCAGACAGTCTGCGATTGGTTGAACGGTTTGAAGGGCGCCGGCTTGCAGCCTCACGAGATCGCTCTTTTCGTTCGCTCTGCCGCGCAGCTTGACCGGCCCAGGGCTGCTGCAGAGCGAGCAGGGCTGAAATACAAGGTTCTTGATGACCGCGTAGAGATTGCTCCTGGCTTTGTGTCAGTAAGCACCATGCACCTTGCCAAAGGACTTGAGTTTCGAGCAGTCGCCGTCATGGGCTGCGACGACGAGGTTATTCCGCTCCAGGAGAGGATCGAAACAGTAACCGACGAAGGCGACCTTGAGGATGTCTACAATACGGAGCGCCATTTGCTCTACGTCGCCTGCACTCGCGCCCGGGACAATCTGCTCGTGACCAGTACTGCCCCTAAATCAGAATTCTTGGACGATCTGGTCTGAAAACAATGGCTGCGCCATTCAGTGCGCCCCGGCGCGCGCCCTCCTGAGCTGCTTCAGAGGATTCCTTCAATCATTTCTCCATCCCACGATCCGGCTCGGAGGTTCCGCGCTTTCGTAGCGTGATTGGGCAAACCGAAAATTGCCCCGCGTTTTTCCGCAGTATAATTGGGGTCAAAGCGGGAGTAGCTCAATGGTAGAGTAGCGGCTTCCCAAGCCGTTGGTTGCGGGTTCGATCCCCGTCTCCCGCTCCAGATATGGTCCGCATTTCGCAGCGACTCGACGAGTGAAAACCATCGACCCTCTCACAATTGCCTTACTGTCCATACTGTCCCAATTTAGTGGAAATGAGGGACAATAGGTGCAAAGCAGGCAAAATATGCGTTTTGTGCAATCAGAGCATCTGGATGAAAATAAGCTGTTTACGAGCAAACACAAGATTTCGAATAACTTTGCCAAATCGGGTTCAGGGAACGTCAGCTTCCCAAGCTGAATGTCGCAGGTTCGATCCCTGTCTCCCGCTCCAACATCATTACCCCAAACAACCCAAATCAGGGATTCTGCTGGATTTTCACGACCAGGCAGCTCACTGACGTGTCCGCAGCCACCAACATCTGGTGAGGCAGGCCGGCGGGAACATGGGCCACATCGCCCGCACGCAGTTCTTGGCGCACCCCGTCTTCAATGAACTCACCGCGCACTTCGCCGGGGGCGATCGTCTTTGCCTTGACGATGCTGCCGCCTGTAACCAAAGCGGCGCGGCCTTCAAGTACGAAGAACAGATCGGCAAAGTTCTCATGCTGTTCTGCGCCGCCATTGCGATTGCGCACCAGCAGATGGATGGCGTGCTGCGGATAATCCTTGAGGACTTCGCTGGCCGTGCCGTCACCCAGCTTTGCCAGCTTGCGTAGGTAGGCCGCACGCTCCATCAGAATCGGAGAGGACAAGTGATGGAGAATGTCCTCGCTCTCCCGCTTGCCTTTCGTCGGCGGCACGACTTCCTTCTCCACGGGGAGAAGCTCTCGCAGAATTGATTTGGAGAAATCGTCCATTGGGTTTGCCCGGCTTTTATTTTACGGCCTGCTTTGACTTCACAGCCCTGCGAGTTGCCGTGCCCGCTCGAAGACAGCGAGGAACATGGGCCGCGTGAGTTTGCCGGTATTCGTATTCTGCAGCGACGGATGGAAGCTGGCGATCACGTGGAGTCCGTTGGGCAGAGTGTATTCCGCGCCGTGACCAAACGTGTAGGCCGCGCGCGAAGCGAGTTGGCCGGTGCGCTGCGCGTGGGCCACGAAGCCTTCAAACGCGATGCGGCCCAGACAGACGACCACGCGCAGGTCGCGCAGCAGGCTTAGCTCTTCGTCAAGCCAGGGCGCGCAGTTGCGCAATTCCTCAGGAGTGGGTTTGTTGCCGGGCGGCGCACAGCGGGCCACCGCGCTGATCCAAAGGCCGGTGAGCCGCATGCCGTCGTCGCGCGATGTGGCGCGGGGTTGCGAGGCAAAGCCTGCCTCGTGCAGCACGGGAAACAGAAAGTCTCCGGAACCGTCGCCAGTAAATGGTCTGCCCGTGCGATTGGACCCATGGGCGCCGGGAGCCAGGCCAAGGGCAAGCACGCGCGCCGCCGGATCGCCGAACGACGGCACCGGGCGTCCCCAATATTCCCAATCCGCATAGGCGCGCCGGCGCACCCGAGCCACTTCGGCACAGTGATCGCGAAGGCGGGTGCATCGCGTGCAAGCCTCGATGCGGGCGTTCAATAATTCAAGCGGCTGCGGGGAATGCGCCATGTTGAGATTCTACGAGGTTCGCGTTGGGCCGCAGTTCAGCCGTCCAGCCGGTAGCGATTCAGACGAAACTCTATGGGCGGAGAACAGCGATTTTTACATTTGAACGCACACCCAGTCGTGCTTTTAGAGCGATACTGGGCTTTGATGTTCGACGGCTCCGTTTCAACAATCCCTGAGTGGAGAGGAATGCCATGAGACCTGCCATACTTTTGCTGCTTGCCGGCGATTTTGTTGAGGACTACGAGATTATGGTTCCCTTCCAGGCCCTGCAGATGGTGGGCCACACCGTGGACGCCGTCTGTCCCGGGAAGAAGAAGGGGGAGCAGGTGCGCACCGCGATCCATGACTTTGAAGGCGACCAAACCTATACCGAGAAGCGGGGGCACAACTTCACACTGAATGCGACCTTCGACGAAGTGAAGGCCGCCAATTATGACGCGCTGGTGATTCCCGGCGGTCGTGCGCCCGAGTATCTGCGGCTCAATGCGGAGGTGCTCGACATCATTCGCCACTTTGACAAAGCGGGCAAGCCGATCGCCGCATTGTGCCATGGGCCGCAATTGCTAGCGGCCGCAGGAGTGCTGAAAGGCCGCAAGCTCAATGCGTATCCAGCCTGCGCTCCGGAAGTGGAACTGGCCGGCGGCACGTTTGTGAAGGTGGAGTTCACAGAAGCCGTGGTCGATGGGAATCTTGTCACCGGTCCCGCGTGGACCGCTCATCCATCGTGGCTCGCGAAGTTTCTGGATGTGCTGGAAGCGCACCTCGAAAACAAGGCGGCGTAGAGCACGGGTGAGCTAAGCCAGTAAGTAGTTAGTCAGACGGCTCAGGCGTCGTCAGAATTGCGGCACGATCTCTTTCGCGGTGCGCACCTCGCGCAGCGGCTTGCCCGTCGCGGCATGGATTGCCTTTTGAATCTCGGCAAGAATCGACAGCGCAATGGATGCGGGCGTATCGGAGCCGAGGTCCAATCCCGTGGGTGCATGCAATTGCGACAACCAGCGTTCGACCTGGTCATCTATATCAGGCAGGTGAAGCAGCCGTGCCGCAGCGGCAAGCAGTTCGCGCGTTCGCCGTTGCGGACCGAGTACGCCAAGATACGCCAGCGGAAACGGGAGCGCCAACAGTGATGCAAGGACACGCGAATCCTGCTCGAAGCTGTGGGTCATCACCACAGCCGCGTCGGTGGGCCGCAGAGTGAGATGCTGGGGGGCCGCGGCAGGCAAATCGTTTATGGGCAGCACGCGCACTTCACCGGCGGCCGGGAAACGCTCCCGCGTGGCGAGATGCGAGCGGCCATCGGCGACCGCAACAAACCAGCCCAGCTCTCGAGCGAAAGCAAGCAGCGGCTTGGCGTCGTCCCCCGCGCTGAAGATCCAAAGGCCGGGCCGAGCCGCGCGATAGTCGACCCACACGCGGGTGGGAGTGTCGCCTAACAACACTGTCTGATCGGAGGAGGTTCGCTGTTCCAGGGCGAGATCAGCGAGGTATTGAAAAGCCGGATCCGGTTGGGATTGCAAAGCGCCATCGATTGTCAGCGAACCGGCTGCCAGCGCCCGTTTGCCGATCTGCGGGCCCTCAAGGATTGTTGCGATCGCAATCGGCATACGTGCATGGAAGGCGGTTTCCAGCGAGGCCAGCAGCGGGCCGGCCGTTGCTTTGCGTTCCAGCAGCAGGTGGACCACGCCGCCGCAACCAGAACCGTACGGCATATCTCCATCGTCCTCAGCCGTGGAATAGCGCTCGACCGCGGGTCCCGCAGAGGTGAGCCAAAAAGCACGCCGGGCCACTTCTGCTTCCAGGCAGCCGCCGCTGATTGTGCCTGCGCGGCGGCCATCCTGCGCCAGGAGCATGCGCGCACCAGGCTTGCGATAACTTGAGCCCTCGGTTTCGACCACGGTCGCGAGCACGTAGTCCGCCCCCGCGCTCTCCAGTTCGTGCCATAGTGGCAGAATGTGCTCGAGGTCGGTCATGCATCTCTATTGTCGCCCAGGTTGCGGCAATCTTCGACCGTATTCGATGTTCAAGGCGCGCAAGCAGCACCAAGGAATCCGAAGCGAGCGACGGCAGGTACACACCGGTTGCTCGCAGACACCTTAGTTCGAGACGCCTATGAAATTGGTTTTCTTTAGCTGACCGGCTCTAGCTCAGTTTCAACTTGCGGCTCAACAACCGCCGGCCTGACCACGCGTGTGCGCTGCTCGATCATCTTGTAGTTGCCGATTTTGTGAGTCAGCAAAGCGTGTGCCTGCTGCAATTCGACAATTTGCGCTGCGATGGCGGCTTGATGGTCCTCTAGAATCTTGCGCCGATCGAGGGAAGTGCGATCGCCCTCTTCGCGCAGCGCAGCATAACGCTGCATCTCGCGAATGGGCATGCTGGTGGCGCGCATGCAGTGCAGAAAATGAATCCATGCCTCGTCGGCATCGGAATAGCGCCTGTGACCGTTGCGCGCGCGTCCTACCGGCTGGATCAGCCCCACGCGCTCATAGTAGCGAAGCGTGTGCGCGGTCATTCCGCACCGCTCTGCCATGCTTCGAATGGTGTATCCCGCGTTCTGCATACACTCAACGTACATCTTTGAGCGCGCTCAAAGTCAAGAGCGTTCGGTGGCATTTCGCTGGTTCAAGTCGAGCGGACTATGACGAGCTTTGCAGCGCGAGAAAACCCCTATGTTTAACCGTCTCGCTTGCAAGGACTTATTGAAATTGAATCCAGAGAATGAGCAACCTTCGCTTTACAATTCTTAAGAAATGGCAGTCGTTCCAGGGGAACCAGAGCGGAGTCGGCGACAAATTCCGTCGGCGCCACAAACCCATCTCGTATCATTCGGATAGAACGGCGGTGCAGCAGTGCAAGAGCAAACAGGGGTGCAACAAGCCATCGGTATGGAGCGGTACGAGAAAATGATGGCCATCGCACTTGAAGAAGCGCGCTACGGCCGTGTCGAGGGCGGTATTCCCATTGGGGCAGCGATGTTTACGCGCGACGGCAAACTGGTAAGCCGAGGGCACAATCGCCGCGTGCAGCAGGGAGACCCCAGCATGCATGGCGAGACCGATGCCTTTCGACGCGCGGGGCGGCAACGCAGTTATCGCGACATGATCATGGTCACGACCTTAGCTCCTTGCTGGTATTGCAGCGGATTGGTGCGCCAGTTTCACATCGGCACGCTGGTTGTCGGCGACAGCCGCACCTTTCTGGGCGGGCTCGATTGGCTGCGGGAGAACGGCGTCGAGGTCATTGATCTCGACAGCAAGGATTGCCGTGAGATGCTCGAAGCGTTTATTGCCGAGCATCCGGAAATCTGGAACGAGGATATCGGCGAAGAGTAACGGCCGCTCGCGACATCCGCTGTTTCAACGCCGCCCCTATTGCGCGAACTTCAGCGAATACGCCGCGGTCGGGTCCAGCGGCCCTTGCAGAATGCCCAGCGACTTCAACTGCTCATAACTCGCCTGCCAGCGCGCGGCGGTCATGTGCCCGGATTGCGCCCCGCTCGCATCGCCGCCCGTGATGAAGCCTCCATCCCGCAGCGCCTGCGCCGTGTAAGCCTCCTGTGCGGGATTGAGCGCCGGATTCAGCTTGAGCAGATATTCATTCGTGGGGCCCGGATTGCGCAGATATCCCTGCCATCCTCGCATGCTGGCGCGCACAAACTTTGCGACCACGTCCGCATGTTGCGCGGCATAATCATGCGTGGTGAACTGCACTCGATAGGGATCGTAACCTGAGGAACTGATCAGAATAGTCCGCACTTCGGCGCCGGCCTGCCTGGCAAAAAATGGTTCGCTGGTGATGAATATCTGCTGCACGTAGCCGGGGTCCTGGAGAAAATTCGCAATCGAAAGTGTCGAGGGAATCTGCCGCACCTGGTGCAGGTTGTAGCGCAGCGTCACAAATTTCAGCCAGGTGGCGCCTGTCTGCGCAGCAATGGTGTGGCCTTCCAAATCCTTGAAGTCATGAATCGGCGAATCCTTGTGGACCATGATGGCTTGCGGATCGTGCTGCATGGTTGCGGCCACGGCTTCGAGAGGCAACCCGTTCGAGTCCCACTCCAGAATCTGATCGCTCGACCCTAGCCCAATATCCGCTTTGCCTGAGGCCACTAACTGTGCCGCGCTGCCGTATTGCGGCAACGGCAGCAGCGTGACATCGAGGCCCTCTGCCTTGTAATAGCCCTGCAGCAGCGCGGTGTAGAAGCCGCCGTGTTCCGGCTGCGGATACCAGTCGAGCTGCAAGCGCACAGGGACGAGTCCGTTGCTCGCGGCGGAGTCGTGGCCCTTGCAACCAACGACGACCAGGCTTAACGCGACAGCGATCAAAGTTAAGGAAATCGGAATAAATTTCGGTTTTCTCAACGCTGACCTCTCAATTTAAGGGAAGTCCTTGACCTGAAACGTATCACGCGCTGGGAGCGGAACCGGCAGTCTTTCGGTGCGCACCGATTTGCGCAACGAGTTGCAAAAGCGATTCGTCGTTCCCGCGCGCCGCTGCCAACTGCATGCCGCCCCCCGTGCAGGGAACCGTGACGACAGGCACGCCCGCCAGGCTGAATGCAGTGGTGTAGCGCAGCACCCGCGCACGAGTCTGGCTCTGGTCGGCGCCGGCCACAAAGCGGGCAACAGGCGTGGCCGGCATCAGCAGCAATTCATTCTCTGCAAACATCGCGTCGATTCGCGCGCGGAACTCCGCATGACGCTGGCGCAGCGCGGCAATCTCATCGTTCCTGATGCGCGCTCCCCACTCCAGCCGTTCGCGAATCGCCGGTTGAAACTGATCATGATGCCCAGCGTGTATACGAGCCGCTTCCCACGCCTGGATAGGCGCAAACAGATCGAACGATCCGGCCCACCAGTCCGCGTTGAACGTGGACCGGCGCAGGCCCAGGCCCTCCAGTTCAGCGGCTGCGACGTGCAGGGCATCGACAATTTCCGGTTCGCAATCGTGCAGAAAGCTGTCGTCGATCACCGCAAAACGTGTGAAGGGCTTCCCCGGCTCCGCACCCTCCGGCGCATAGACGCTCCCAAGCAGCGGAGCATCTTGCAGATCGCGAAACAACCAGCCAAATGTATCGAACGACTGCGCCAGGTGAGCGGCGCCGCGCCAGTCTCCGCGGCCATGCGACGCACGATACCCCGCCAATCCGCACAAGGCTGCGGGCGCACGCACGGAGCCGCCAGTGTCCGTCCCAACCGCTGCCACAGCGGAACCCTCCATCACGCTGGCTGCGGCGCCGCTCGACGATCCTCCCGTGAGCGCGTCCGGGCGTCCCGGCTGCACGCAATCGCCAAACTCGGGATTCTCGCCGGTAATTCCATACGCCAGCGGATGCAGATGGGTTTTGCCTGTGATGACCGCGCCCATCGCACGAAGCCGCTCCACCAGCCACGAATCTTTCGCGGCGGGGCCATTCAAATCGCGATAGAACTGCACACCCGCGCTCGTGGGTGCGCCGGCCAGATCGAAGCAATCCTTTACAGAGATTGGCAGGCCCCACAAAGCGCTGCGACCATCGCCAAACGGACCGCCCTCGCTGCGCGGCGTCGCTTCGGCGCGGGTCGCCTCCGCCAATGTCCAGGAGGTGTCGCGCCATAAGTACGCGTTGTGGCTGGCGTTTTGATTCGCATGCTCCAACGCATGCCGCGCTAACTCCGTTGGCCGCATTGTTCCCCTTGCCAGGGCTGTGCGCAGGCCGCGAACTGTCCACTCAGGCGATTGCATAATCCGATTGTAGGCGGACAAATCGGCTCTCCGCTGTGACGGTATAAGGACCGTATAAAGGCCGCTCATTTTGTCCCGCGTTCCCACCCGTCGACATGCTAATTTCGAGTATGGGAGTTGTTTCGACCGCTTCGCCCGGCCCCCTCAGAAATCGCCCCTCCACTCTTCAGCGGGATACAGAGCGCATGACCGCGCTCATCGCGTTCACAGCGCGTTCGCTGCGCACCGTGCGTCCGCGTCCGTTTGGCGCGTCGATCGTTCACACAAAATCGGGTAAGCCGTTGTTGCACGCTCTCAATAATGTGATGAATGAGTTCGACCCCAGTTCCCACGCCGAAGTGCGCGCGATTCGTCTCGCCACCAAGCGCCTCAAACAGATTTCGCTCGCTGGCTACACGCTCTACACCACCTGCGAGCCCTGCCCCATGTGCATGAGCACGGCGCTCTGGGCCGGGCTCGATCGCGTAGTTTTCGGCGCAACCATTGAAGACGCCAACCGCCACTTCCACCAGATTCAAATCCCGGCGACTGAAGTGGCTGCGCGCAGTGACATGCGCTGTATTGTCGCCGGCCCCTTTCTGCGCGATGAATGCTATGCTCTGTTCACTCACCCCAACATGCTGCGGGCCATTCGTCGTTGGTCCACCCGCAAACGCAAATAGTCATCCCCAAGCCGTTTCCGTTGAGGCCTTCCCCATGCATGATTCGCTCGCAGCAGACCTGTCTTCCATTCTCGCGGACCGCGCGCGTGTGTTGACGGTGCCTGCCGTGCTGGAGCGGCTCTCGCATGATTTCTACTGGTACTCACCGGTCCTTCGCCCCATGCTTGCCAGCAAGAACGGTGAGGTTGTGGTGCAACCGGTCAACGTGGACGAAGTACTGGCGGTCTTGCGCTACGCTGGGCAGCAATTGATTCCAGTGACGGTGCGCGGAGCTGGCACTGGCAATTATGGACAGTGCGTTCCGCTTGAGGGCGGCATTGTGCTCGACCTCTCGCTGATGGACAAGCTTGAAAACATAACTTCAAACGGCGTGGCCGTGTGCCAACCGGGCCTCCGTCTCGGCGTGTTGGAGACAGAAGCGCGCAAGCAGGGCTGGGAGTTGCGCATGTACCCCTCGACACTGGTCAGGGCGTCCATCGGCGGATTCCTCGCAGGGGGCTCTGGCGGCATTGGTTCCGTGACGCACGGTGGGCTGCGCGACTTCGATACCGTGCGTGCTTTCGAAGTGGCCACCATGGAAGAAGAGCCGCGCATCGTGCTCCATGAGGGCGCGGCGGTGCACGAGATTCTGCATGCGTGGGGAACCAACGGCGTGCTCACGCGCATCTGGTTCGCGCTTGCTCCGGCGGTGGAGTGGACTCAATGTACCGTGGTCTTTGACACCTACGACGAAGCTTTTGCATTTACCGAATCCGTCGCGACCGATACCGCATGGACTAAGCGCCTCGCGACCGTGTTCGAGTGGCCCATTCCATCCTTCTTCACGCCGATCAAGAAAGCGGTGCGCGACGGCAAGGCGATGGCTCTCCTCATGATCGCAACAGCGCAATGCGAAGCGTTAACTGCAGCGGCCATTGCTGCGGGCGGCGAAGTTACATTCAGTGGCGCCTTCGATGGTCCACGCACTCAGCCGCTGCTCAGCGACTACACCTGGAATCACACCACGCTGTGGGCCATGAAAGCTGATGCTGCCTACACCTACCTGCAATGTGGATTTTCTCCGACAGAATGCCGTGAACAATTTCGGCTGCTTCGCGAACGATTTGGCGACGAGATTCTCTTCCACATCGAGTTCATGAAGAACGGAGAGGGCGTCGTGATTCCCGGAGCCATTCCGGTGGTGCGCTTCACGACCGAGGATCGGCTAAACGACATGATTGCCTATTGCCGCTCGATCGGAGTATTTGTGGCCAACCCGCATGTGAATTGTCTCGAAGATGGCGGCCGCTTTCGTCCTGACAACATTCAGTTGCTGGCCAAGCAGAGGTACGATCCGCGAGGACTGCTCAACCCCGGCAAGATGATCAGTTTTCATAAAAAGGAGGTAGCGCAGTGAAGACGTGGATTCCCAATGAACGCAACTTCGCCTATCTCACCTGGAAGCAAGTGGACGCATTACCGCGCGAAACTACTCTGCTGGTGCTGCCTACAGCAGCAATTGAGCAGCACGGCCACCATCTTCCGCTGGCAACAGACACGCTGATCAACAATTTGCTTCTTGGCAAAGCTCTCGCGAAGATTCCGGCTCATCTCCCCGTCTTCGCGTTGCCTCCTGTGTGCTACGGCAAGAGCAACGAGCATGTGGGCTTCCCCGGCACACTATCGGTCAGTGCGCAAACTTTTCTTGCGGTGGTGCGCGATCTTGGTGCAAGCATCGCTGCCAGCGGATTCAAGAAAGTTGTTCTCTACAACACTCATGGCGGCAACACTTCGCTCGTCGATGTGCTGGCCCGCGACCTGCGAGCGGAGTATGGCCTGCGCACGTTCTCTCTCTTCGGTTCCCCGGGCGCTAAGTTTGAAGGCGTAAGCCAGCAGGAGCGTACGTACGGATTCCATGCGGGCGAAATCGAAACCGCTTATCTTCTGCACGCGACGCCGTCGCTGGTGCACACCGATGCCTACACCACCAACTACATTGCGCGCGTCGATCTTCCCGAGTTACTCAAGCCGGAAGGTTCCTCAGCCAACTTTGCATGGCTCACTAAGGATCTTGCGCCCAGCGGTGTCCTCGGCGACCCCACCGGCGCGACATCGGAAAACGGCGAACGCTGGTCCGATGAAGCCGCGGCCAGCATTGCCGAGCTTCTGGTGGCGATGCACAAGTTTGAGCCAAAGCACGGAGTGTGACGATGGCTCTCGTCGATTGCGGTAACGGGGTTCGTCTGGAGCGCGGAGTGAAGTGCCGGCTCAGTGACGGAGTCACGCTGGTGTCGGATCAGTACTATCCCGCCGGTGATGGGCCGTGGCCTACGCTGCTCATGCGCCAGCCCTACGGCCGCGACATTGCATCGACGGTCGTCTATGCGCATCCCATCTGGTTTGCGCGCCATGGCTATCATGTTGCGATTCAGGATGTGCGCGGACGTGGTGGTTCGGAGGGTGACTTCTATCCCTTCCGCAATGAAGGCCGCGATGGCGCGGAAACAATCGCGTGGCTCCGCAGGCATCCAGCTGCGAACGGCCGCATTGGGATGTATGGCTTCTCTTACCAGGGCGCGACGCAACTGCTTGCTGCCGTCGAGCAGCCCGAAGGATTGCAATGCATTGCGCCGCATATGACGGCGACTGATCTCTATCACGGCTGGTTCTATCATCACGGCGCGCTGCGGCTCAGTTCGAGTCTCGGCTGGGGCATCCAGATGCTGCGTGAGGATGCGCGCCGAAAAGGCCTGCGCGCGGCGAGCGACAAACTCGAAGCGGCATGGGCAAACATTCGCACGCAATCCTCCCATGTTCCGTATGACGCGCATCCCGCGCTGGCAGACGAGCATCTGCCAACTTACGTGCGCGATTGGTTGTCTCA
>Ga0265339_10000711_pt1 | contig 25838 bp, 26 predicted proteins | sample 4CB219metaG_FD_202085 | JGI IMG/M metagenome (GOLD analysis project Ga0265339, IMG submission 202085) | Rhizosphere microbial communities from Carex aquatilis grown in University of Washington, Seatle, WA, United States - 4-CB2-19 metaG | ecosystem: Host-associated > Plants > Roots >... | reverse complement strand
TGATTGATCCCCGTCGGCTCGGTGGTCGACGCGACATTGTCTACCTGATTTTGGTGATCGCCGTCGCGGTCATTACCCCCACCACCGACATCCCGTCCCTGCTGCTGGCGATGATCCCGGCGACGCTGTCGCTCGAAAGCGGCCTCCTCGCCGCCTCCTTTATCCACACCCGCCGGCAGCGGAGTTCTGCCGCCGGCGATACAATCAAAAGATGAACGCCCGCACCCCGATCACACGCCGACAATTTCTGACCACGGTCGGCTTGGCGGCGCTTGCCCTTGCCGCGTTCCGGATCGAGACGCTGCAATCGACTTTGCGAGCGGTGGTTGTCGACGGCCCCCTCGATGCCCCCGATGGCTATGGGCGCTCTGCTTATGGGGCCTAAGCGTCGCATCGCGGTCGTGGTCCTGCTGGTGATGGTGCACTGCTGTGTGGCGCCGGCGGCCGTGGCGCGCGCCGCGACATACGGCAGCGACACTTACGGCAATGGACCCTTCAATACCGGCGTCGACCCGGCGCCGCCGGCCGCCCCAACGATCCCCGTCAACGCCGGAGGCGGCGTGATCAGCGGTCCCCTAAGCGTCGGGTTTGTGAGCCAGGCAGTCCCGAGCACGACAACTGCCATCGCCCTCGGGCCTGTCGTCGCGACGTCTTCTTCCGCCCAGGCCACGACCTCCCCGTACGCTCAGGTCGCCAGCACGGAGGTCGTGCGCTTCGCGCGTCCTCTCAAGCTGGGCGACACGGGCAGTGACGTACGGCAGCTGCAGATCTATCTCAATAGCCGCGGTTTTCGGCTCGGCGCGTCGGGTCTCCCGGGCACGAGACCCAGCGCTTCGGCGCCCTCACCTATGCCGCGCTGATCCGCTTTCAGGAGGCAAACGCGCAGCAAATCCTGGCGCCACTCGGACTGACTCATGGCACGGGGTATTTCGGCTCATCCACCGTGGCCTACGCGGAGTCCGCTCACTAGGCCGCATCAAAAAGTCTTCCAATCCTCGCCCTAGCGGGGAGACGTGAAGCCGACCGCGTTGAGGGTGTCTAAGATGCCCAAAGAGAACTTCGGCCGACCCCTTGATGACTTCCCTGGCAGGACACTCATCCCAGTCCATGCGTGGGCACGTGGTCTTCGGCGGCGGAAGCGATGGTGCGGGCATTGATCAGGCGCATCGTCAAGGCGAGCGCGATGGCGCGCGTGCGGCTGTTATAGACGGCGGTGTGGCCGTCGAGCGTGGGTTGGTCAAGCAACCCAAGCTTGGCGTAGAGCTGCTGCAGCCGACCCTGAACGCTGCGGATTGAGATGCCGCGCCGTTGCGCGATGGCCTGGTCAGTGAGACCGATGGCGATGTCCAGCAACACCTCGTACTCGGCGTCCGACAGCGCGTCCGACCTGTTCTGGCCCCGCTCCTGCACACCGCGAATTTCCCGGTCGATGATATTTTGGCCTTCGAGGAAGACACACTGCATCGACCGCCGTAGCCGCTCCTTGGACGACGTCTTAAGCAGGTAGCCGTAGGTCGTGGCGTCTGGGACAATTTTGGTGATGCCACGCACATAGGCCTCATCGGCATAGTTCGACCAGAACAGGATCGGCAGGTTCGGCTTCTCCGCCCAGATGGCACGCGCCGCCTGCACGCCGGTGGTATTGGGCATCTGCAGATCCATCACGACGCCCTTCAAATCGTGCTTATGCGCAAGTCGGATTGCCGCGTCTCCGTCGTCCGCCTCGATCACCTCGGTGCAGTCGAGCTCGGAGAACATTAGCACCTCCTTGAGGAAACTGCGGTGCAACGCGTCGTCTTCGACGATCAGGAACACACTCAACGAACCACCTCAGCAGGCTGCGATTCGATGGCGGCGGCGGGCAGCGGCAGTCTCAGTTCCAGGCGCGTGCCCCTGCCGTCCGGGCCGGGACAGGCCTTCAACTCCGCCCCGATCAGCGAGGCCCGGGTGAACATATTGCTGAGCCCGCCTGTCCTGCGGCCCGGTAAGTCGGTGAGGCCCTTGCCATCGTCTTCGATGTGGAGTCGCGCCCAGCCGTCGCCGCTTGTCAGTTGCACGCGGATGCGGCGTGCACTTGCGTGGCGTACGACGTTGTTGATGGCCTCCTGTGCGATCCGATAGAGCGCGATCGCGGTGTTCGGCGGGAGCTTGTCGAAGACTTCGGCGTCCGTGTCGTCGAGTTCGAAGCTGAGCCGCCCCGGCGCGGACCCCACGCTCCGCTCGAGTAGTGCCTCGACCGCCTGGCCGAAACCGAAGAACTGCAGCACCGAGGGCTTAGCACTGTCGATGATCACGCGCAGTTCGCGTATGCAGTGCTCGACGTCTTCGACGAGAGCATCGAGCTCGCTGCCGCGCAATTTCGTGTGCGCGCCCAACCGCCGCATGGCGCGCGCGATCCGCGACAGGTCCGCCAGCGTCTGGTCGTGTAGGTCCATGCCGATGGCCTGACGCGCGTTTTCCAGCTCTTCAGTGAGGCGCAGCGCGCCGATCCGCAGTCCCTCGGCGCGGGCCTCGGTTTCGACCTGTGCGAGTTCGCGTTCGCGCACGAGCTCGCTCTGCCGCAACGCAAAGAAATACGGGGCAAGGATGTCCGCAACGATCCGGATCTGACCCACGTCGCTGGCGCGATAGGTACCGATCTCCTGGGTCGAGAAGGACAGCGCCCCAATGACGCGACCTTCGATCTTAAGCGGCGCGTGCAGCCGGCTCCTCAACCCCGCCGCAAAAATAGCGTGCGAAAACGCGCCCTCGAAGTGAAACCGCCGGTCGCTCTGCGCATCTTTGGTGATGATGTGGTCGACCTCACCCGTCAGCAGGTCTCGGATGGGACTGATCGCGACCGATGCCTTGGCCGTTGCCTCTGCATCCCATTCCGTGTGCAGCCCGGTTTCATAGGCGGTGACCATCGCGCCGTCGACGCTCAGCAAGGCGACGTCAAGATGGTCATGCGGCAGCAGAGCCTTGATCTCGTTCGACACCGCTCGGATCACCGAACGGAAGTCGAGTTGCCCGGCGATGGCGCTGAGGATCGATAGGATCTGCGGCATGTCGATCTTACGCTCGGAACGCTGCATCCCGTGCCTCCATCTCTAGCGTACCCCGCGGGCGGCCAATTCGATAGCGCGAAAACGCGACGACGCCTGCGGGAACCCGCAACCGGCGTGCGCGCCTGACGGTTTCGTCTTCCCGTGCCACGTGGGACGGTTGCCGCAGCGAGCGGACAAAAGAGCCGTCGCGACGGGGGAAGCAAGATGGGGCTCGCCGAGTATTCGGTGCTCGATCCACGCATGCGCCAGCTAGTGATCGGCTCGGCGCACCTCGAGCGACTCGACAGCTCCTCGCGCTGGACCGAAGGTCCGGTCTATTTCCCGGCCGGCGACTACCTGCTCTGGTCCGACATCCCCAACAACCGCGTGCTGCAATGGGCCGAAGGCCTGGGCGTGCGGGTCCTTTCGCATAGCGCCAACAATTGCAACGGCAGCACCCGCGACGACTCCGGCCGCCGGGTGACCTGCGAGCACCTCACCCGCTCGGTCGTTCGCCATGAGCCCGATGGCTCGGTGAGCGTCGTCGCCGCGAGCCACGACGGGCGACGCCTCAATTCGCCCAATGACGTGATCATCGCCTCCGACGGGGCCGTGTGGTTCACCGACCCGAGCTACGGCATCATCTCCGACTACGAGGGCCGCCGTTCCATGCAAGAGCAGCCCGGCTGTTACGTTTATCGCGTCGACCCGCAGAGTGGCGAGGTCGAGCCGAAGGTCACCGACTTGCGGATGCCCAATGGCCTCGCCTTCTCGCCCGACGAGGCCGTCCTTTACGTCGCCGACAGCTCACGCTCGCACCACGAAGACGGCCATCATCACGTCTTCGCGTATCCAGTAAGCAACGGGCATGAGGTCAGCGCCGGGCGCCCATTTCTGGACATCGCCGAGGGCGTACCCGATGGGCTGCGCGTCGACGAGCACGGCAATCTCTGGGTGAGCTCCGGTCGCGGCGTTGAGATCTTCGCGGCCGACGCCACGCCACTAGGCATCGTCCACGTGCCGGAGACCGTTTCCAATCTCACCTTCGGCGGTGCCAAGAACAACCGCCTGTTTATTACCGCTACGACCTCAGTTTACGCCCTCTACACCGCCGTCTGCGGCGCCCGCCGGCCCGCAGCTCATTGAACCAGTCCCAGGGAGGGGAATGACCATGACTGAAGAAGACAAGGTAGCAGCCGGTGACCGCCGGAACTTTCTAAAGGGGATGATGCTTGGCTCTGCGGCACTTACCGGCGCCGCCAGCGGCCTCTTCTCCAAGCTCGACTTCGCCGCCGGCGAGCTGGGCATTTCGCAGGTCCGGGCCGACACGCCGCAGCGCATCAAGATGGCGTTCGTGCAGTACCAGCCGCACTCGGTGTCGAGCGCCTGGGGCAAGGGCATCGGCGAGGTGCTTGCGACCCAGCAGATCGTCGACTATCAGCAGCTCGACGGCCAGTCCAAGCTTGAGGTGCAGGTGAGCCTGATGGACACGCTCATCAGCCAGGGCGTGCAGGTGATCTTCGTCCAGCCGGTGGACAGCGTCGGCATCGCGCCGTCGATCCAGAAGGCCAAGCGCGCCGGCATCAACGTCATCACGCTCAACATCGACTCGACCGAGCCGCATGCCGCGCACGTCGAAATGAACCACTATTTCGGCGCCATGGACATCGCCAAGACCATGGGCGACGCGATGGGTGGCAAGGGTAAGGTGGCGATCATCAACGCCCCGCCGGGCATTATCATTCGCGATCAGCGCACCAACGGCTTCAAGGACGGGTTGAAGAAGTATCACCCGGATATCCAGGTGGTCGCCGACCAGTCGGCCGACTGGGACCGCAAGAAGGCACAGGACGTGTTCAACACCGTCTACGCCGCCAATCCCGATCTTGCTGGCGTTTATGGCGTCAACGATGACATGGCGCTCGGAGCCGTCGACATTGCCAAGGAAAAGGGCTTGCTGGGCAAGCTGGTGATCTTCGGCAATGACGGCGAGACCGCCGCGCTCGAATCGATCGAGGCGGGCGAGCTCACCGGTACTCAGTACACTGACGGTCTGCAGCAAGGTCGCTTGGCTGCTGCGACGGCCACGGTTCTGGCGAGTGGCGGGGTCACACCCGATGCCTTCGCGCAGCAGGGTCACCTCCTGATGCCCTATATCATTGCGACGAAGGCAAATGTCGCGACGATCCTGCCGTATCAACGCTGGTAGGCCTCGTCGCGACGGTGGGCCGTGGTAAGCTCCCTTTCACGGCCCACATCTCCGGGGTTCCGCTATGACCATTCGGCCCGCCACCCTCGCGCTTGTCGCGTTCTTTGCGCTCTCCATGGCGGTCTTCAGCGTCTTCGCCCCGCGCTTTGCCTCGCCCAGCAACATCGAAGACCTGATGGGCGGGTTCTCGTTCATTGCGATCCTGGCGATGGGCGAGGCCTTCCCTATTTTGACCCGCGGGATCGACCTGTCGGTTGGTGCCATCGTCGCCCTGGTCGGGATGGTGATTTTCGACATGAGCCTGATTTTTCACGTGCCCGGCTACGTCATCGTGCCCACGGCGCTCGCGGTGGGAGCGCTCGCCGGCGCCGTGAATGGTATGCTGATCGTGTTCGTTCGGCTGCAGCCCTTCATCGCGACGCTCGCCACCCTCGCGACGTATCGCGGCATCGTCTATGCGATTTCCGGCCGGCAGCTGGTCGAGGGTCTGACCACGACGCCGATCAGGGACAAGTGGATCACGGGGATCGAAACGTATTTCGATCTCGGCCGCATGCTCGGCATTGGACGGATGGTTCATCTGCCCGCCGTGCCGCTGTCTTTCTTGCTCATGCTGGGCGTCTTTGTCATCCTGCAGGGGGTGCTTCTGTTCAGCAAATTCGGCCGCTCGGTGCTGACCCTTGGCGGCAATGCAGAAGCCGCACGGCTCGCCGGCCTCAACACCGGCGCCATCACCGTCATCTGCTACGCCATCTCCGGCGTCTGTGCCGGGCTCGCCGGTCTCATGCTCGTCGCCAAACTCACCACGTCGACCGAGGGGCTCGGCTTCGGCATGGAGCTTTCGGCGATCGCGGCGGCCGTGATCGGCGGCGTGAGCCTTTCTGGCGGCGTCGGCTCGATGTTCGGCCCCGCGCTCGGGGCCTTCCTTTTGGGGGCGATCCTACTTGGCCTCACCCTGTTGCAGGTCTCCCAATACACGCAGCAGATTGTCACCGGCTGCATCCTCCTTGCAGCGGTCGGTTACGATCGGCTGCTGCTCTTGCGGCGCCTCCGTCGCCGCTTGGCCAACACCGGGTAGCGTGAATGGACCGGCCGCTCATCCGAGGCATCGACCTCACCAAGGTCTACGGCGATCTGGTGGCTCTCAACACCGCCAACCTGACCGTCATGCCCGGCGAGGTGCGTGCGTTGATCGGCTCCAATGGCGCGGGCAAATCGACCCTCATCAAGATCTTGACCGGCGCGGTCACTCCGACGTTGGGCAAGGTCGAGATCGAAGGCGAGTACGCGCCGCTCGGCGACCCGCGCGAAATGATCCGCCGCGGCGTCGCCTGCATCTATCAGCACTCCAACCTAGCACCCGCCATGAGCGTGCTCGACAACATCTATCTCGGTCGCCAGCCCACCTCGCACCTCGGCTTGGTCGCGGTGAAGCGCCAACGCCAGGCGGCACGCGCCCTGCTTGACCGCCACGGCATCACACTTGATCTCGACGTCGCGGTGGGGAGCCTGTCGACCGTTAAGCAGAAGGAAGTCGAGATCCTCAAGGCGCTCGCGCTCGAGGCGCGCGTCATCCTGATGGACGAGCCGACAGGCTGGCTCTCGGCCTCCGAGGTCGGCAAATTGCACGCGACCATCCGAGCCCTCAAGGACCGCGGCGTCGGCATCGTCTACATCAGCCACATGCTCGATGAGATTTTCGCGGTCTGCGATACCGTAACGGTCATGCGCGATGGCAAGGTGATCGCCGAAAGCGCCGTCGTCGACATCGATCGCCCGCGCGTCGTCCATCTGATGGTCGGTGAGAAGCTCGCGCGCGAGTCCGAGCAGGCAGGTCAGCATAAGCGGCGGCCCAGGGGAACCGGAGAGGTGCGCCTCGGCGCGCGCCGACTGAGCAAGCATGGCGTTTTCACCGACGTGAGCTTCGATCTCTATGCGGGCGAGATCCTCTGCATCACCGGCCTCATCGGATCCAAACGAACGGAACTTCTGCGCACCCTTTTCGGCGCCGATCGTTTCGATGCTGGCACCCTCGAAATCGAGGGCAAGCGCGTGAGCTTATCGAGCCCCCGCGGCGCCATCGCCCATGGCATGGGCTTTCTGCCCGAGGATCGGCATCGCGAAGGCTTAATGCTCGATCTGTCGACGAACGAGAACCTCGCGATGGCGACGCTCTCGCGTTTCCGCTCCGGCATTCTGCTGAGCGCCCGCCGCCTCAGCAAGTCGGCACGCCTCATGATAGAGGCGCTCTCCATCCAGCCACCGGACGGCAACCGGGCCGTGCGTCTGCTGTCGGGCGGCAACCAGCAGAAGACCCTGCTGGGCAAGTGGCTCACTCTGTCGCCTCGCATCATCATCCTCGACGAGCCGACGGTCGGCGTCGATGTGGGGGCGAAGGCCGAAATCTACGCCATCCTGCGCAAAGAGCGCGATCGCGGCGCCGCGGTGCTGGTCGTCTCGTCCGACCTCGAGGAAGTCCTGACGGTCGCCGACCGGATCGCCGTCATGGTAAGCGGCCGGCTCGGCGACGTGCGCGATGCCGAAGCGACTGACATAAACGCGCTGGTACGCGAGATCGGGAGCCAAGCCGCATGAGCACTGAAAGTCCAGTTGCTCAAGGCCACACCCGACGCGCGCGCCTGTTTCGTGTCCTCGGGCCCAATGCACTCCCCATCGCGATCCTCGTTCTGGGCGTGATCTTTGCCGTAGCGCAGCCGGCTTTCCTTACCGCGGACAACCTGATCGGCATCGTTCGACAGGTGGTTCTGATTGGCATCATGGCGAGCTGCACGACGTTCGTCATCATGACCGGGGGCGTCGATCTGTCGGTCGGGCCGGTCCTCGCTTTCGGCGGCCTCGTCGCCTTCTTCTGCCTCAATGCCGGCTGGCCCCTGGCGCTCGTCATTTTTGCGGGCACTACGTCGGGATTTGCCGTCGGGCTCATCAGCGGGGCCGTTATCGCCTTTGCCGGTCTGCCGCCGATCATCGTCACGCTCGCGGCGCTCAGCATCGTGCGCGGCGCTGCGCTCACCATCGGCGGCACCGATCAGCATCTGATCAACAGTTGGCCCGACTACACCTTCATCGGGTCAGGGATGATTTTCGGCGTGCCGTTCTCGATCTTTATCTTTGCCGTCGTCGCGCTGGTGATGATCTTCATCCAGAAGCGCACGCCGCTCGGCCTGCTCGTCGCCGCCATCGGCGACAACGAGCGTGCGGCCTATCTGAGCGGCCATCGCACGCGTCTCACAAAAATGTTGGTCTACGGCATCTCGGGGTTCGGTGCCGCGCTCGCTGGCATCATCCAGACCGCTCAAGTCCACACCGCGATCGCGATCTACGGGCCGTTCGGTACCGAGCTCGACGTTATCGCGGCCGTCGTTCTGGGCGGCACGAGCATCATGGGCGGCCGCGGCTCGGTTGCCCGCACATTGTTAGGGGTGTTCTTTCTGGGCATCGTCAACGACGGCATGAACATCCTCAACGTGTCGGTCGATATTCAGCTTATCGCCAAAGGCATCATCATCGCCTGCGCCCTCGGCCTCGCCGCGCGGGGCAACTAGACCCGGCTGGGCGGCCGTGGCGTCGCGCTCTCGCCTTCTGAGATCGCCAGTCCTCGGACACCTGAAGGCCACGGCCCCTACCGTTGGCCTGGCGGCTCTCACTGGCGACGTCACCCTCTCGAAAGCCCTTTGGTCTCGGCCGTAGGGGGGCGTTGCGCGGCATCTCGCGTGGTCGTTGACCCCTGGGGCCGGCCGGTTCGGATCACGAAGAGATCGACCAAGCTATCCAACTCGGCGACCTGTCGCTCGGCCTTGGCGATGGCGGCATTGGTTTCCTCGACGAGACTCGCATCGTGCTTCGTCATGTCCTCGAGCGTGCGCATGTCGGCGCTCACATTGCCGATGGCCGCGGCTTGCTCGCGGCTCTCATTCGCTATGGTCTCGACCAATTGGTTCGAGGCCCGGGCACTTGCCTGCATCTCGCCGACCGTTGCGGCGGCATCACCGACGAATTTCGAACCGGCGCGAACCTCCGCGGCGCTGCGCTCAATCAGCGTCTTGACCTCCGCCGACGCCGACGCGGCGGATTGAGCGAGCCGCCTGACTTCGACGGCGACGACCGCAAAGCCCCTGCCCGCTTCGCCGGCGCGCGCCGCCTCGACCGAGGCGTTTAGCGCCAGCAAGTTCGTCTGGAACGCAATGTCATCAATCAGCCCGATGATCGACGAGATTTGGTTGGACGACGCCGTGATCCTTGCCATCGAGCCGGTCGCCGACCCCATGACGTCGCCGCTGATTTCCGCGGACTGCATGAGGTGCGCGGCAACATCACTTGCTTCTTTGGCGAGGTCGGCGTTCTGCAGCACGGTTTTGGCAAGTTGCTCCATCGTTGCCGACGACCGCTCGATCGTCGCCGCCTGGACCGCGGTACGCTGCGACAAATCATTGGAGCCGGAAAGGATCTCGGTCGTGGCAATGCGCAGTGTCCCGGATGCCGTCCGGAGCTGCGTGACGATATCGGACAGACGGTCGGTCACCTTGTTGATGTCGCTGGCGAGCTTGGCGAAGGCGCCCTTGAAATCGCCCGCCATGCGCCTGCTGAGATCGGCATCGGCGAGCGCGGCGAGGACTGCGCCGGTCTCCGTCAGCCCGCGATGGACGATCCCCATCACCTCGTTGATTCCCGCCGCCAGACCGTTGAGTTCAGCATCGGCGAAACCCGTCTCGACGCGACGGGTGAAATCTCCGGCCGCCGCTGCGTCAACCACGTTGCCAAAGGCCGTCTGCAGCTCAGACATCATCTGCGCGCGCGCCTCGCGCTGGCGCTGGGCTCGCCCCGCTTCCGCGTCGGTTAGCTCGGCGACCTTGAGGCCATTGGCGCGGAACACTTCGACCGCACGCGCCATGTCGCCGATCTCGTCGCGGCCGGCGGCGTAGGGTACCGTCTCCGACAGCTCACCGCGCGCTAGGGCTGCCATGGTGCCGGTGAGGCGGGTGATCGGCCTGGTCACCCTGCGGCTCATGAACCAGCCGACGATCCCGGCCACGACAATTAACAGACCAGCCGAAATGAGCATCGTCTGACCCATGGCGTTGACCGGCGCCGTGGCCTCGGCCTCGCTAACCATCGTGACGACGGCCCACTGGGCAGCCGCGTGATCTAGCGGCACGGCATCAGCCAGCATCGGCAGCTCCCGATAGGACTCGGTGACGACCCCATCGGCCGGCACTCCCTTGAGCGCGCTATCGACGACCGGGTTGTCGAAGCGGGTCTTCAGGATGTCAGAACCGGCGGTGAAGGTTGAGTCGTTGCGCAACAGGTGGTCGGCGCCGACGATCAAGACCTCGCCGCTGTCGCCAAGCCCGTCGCGGCGGTTGATCAGGGCTCCAAATGCCGCGATGGGCAAGCGGACGGCGATGCTGCCGGCGCGCGTGCCGGTCTTGTTCAATACCGGAGCCGCCATGAAAGCGCTAGCCGCACCGGTCGGGGCATAGATGCCGATGTCGCTCATCGACACAGACGTCTGGTCGTCCTTGAGGCCGGCGATCAGGTGGCCAAGCACGGTGTCGGCGAACTTGCCGCCACTGCCGAAGGCGCCTGCGAAGTCATCGCCCTTGTTCACCGTGTAGATGGCGTTGCCGTCATTGTCGAAGAGGTAGATCTCGTCAAAGCCCGCGCTTTGGGCAAGCACTCGGAGGTCGGGTTGCACCCGGGCGTGCGCGCTGTCGTAGTTGGTCCCCTCTTGGGAGTCGAGCAAGAGCGCCCGCTTGTCGGCCGGGTTTGGATTGTGTGTCACATAGGCGTCGAAGAGCTGAGCGCCGGCCGTGTCGCCCAGCTTTATCCAGCCGAAATGCAAGTCGCGCAGCGCGTCCTGGGCCGTCTGCGAGCGCGCCGCCGTCAACACTGCGAGCTCGCGCGAGGCGAGGTAGCTGCGCAGCAGGTCGGTGCGGTCGGCCGCCAGGCCGTGCAGCCGCGAATATGTCAGCTGCTGCGCGGTTTGCGAGGCGATCACGTAGCCTGCAACACCCACCCCGGCGCCGACAACAAGTGCCAAGGCCGCGATCGCCAGGGGCAGTTTTCGGGCTATCGACAAATGGAACATGAGAGGTCCCTCGTTATCCCGAGCTCGGGTGTCGTCTGTTATCGTCGACGAGAAGCGGCTCCTCATCGCCTGCCCCCGAGCAGGCGAATAGCTATGCCTCGGCACCGACGATCAGCGACACCAGCTCCTGCTGATTGGCCCGGTTCGGCTTGAGCTCGCCGACCTTGCGGCCCTGCCGCAGCACCACGGCGCGATCGGCCAGTTCGACCACGTGCTCCATATTGTGGGTGATGAGAATCACGGCGTTGCCCTCGGCGCGCAGCTGGATGATGAGGTCGAGCACCTTGCGTGCCTCGCGCAATCCGAGCGCCGCGGTCGGCTCGTCGAGGATCACCACCTTGCGCGCGAACACCGTCGAGCGGGCCACCGCGATCGCCTGGCGCTGGCCGCCCGACATCAGCGCGACCGGCGCGTCGAATTTTGGCAGCCTGACTTTCAGCCGATCAATGACGCGTGCAGCCTCGGCGTCCATCTTGCGCTTATCGAGCAGCCGCATGCCGCGCGGCAGCCAGCTGGGAAACGCGATCTCGCGTCCGCAGTAAAAGTTCTGCGCCGGAGTCAGGTTGTCGAACAGCGCCAGGTCTTGGTACACCGTTTCAATGCCGGCGCGGCGGGCGCCCGCGGGCCCTGAAATGTCGGCGGGCTCGCCATCGAGCAGGATCTCGCCCTCATCGAGGGCATGCACGCCGCTGACGCATTTGATCAGCGTCGACTTGCCCGCGCCGTTGTCGCCGAGCAGCGCCAGCACTTCGCCGCGGTAGGCATCGAGGCTGACATCCTTGAGCGCGTGAACCGCGCCGAAGTGCTTCTGCGCGCCGCGCACCGACAGGACCGGCTTCGAATCGGGCGCCGCCTTCATTGCGTCCGCGCCGCCTGCAGCACGCGCGCGCGGCCCTCGAGGAAGTTGCGCAGCACGTCCGCTTCGACCGCCACGACGATGATCGCACCGATGGCGATCATCTGGAAAAAGACGTCGACGTTGAGCAGGTTGAGCGCATTGCGGATGACCCCGATCATGACCGCGCCGACCAGCGCGTGGCCGATATGGCCACGGCCACCGAGGAAGCTCGCGCCGCCGATGATCACCGCCGCGATGGTATCGAGTTCGAGGAGGTTACCGTTGAGCGGGGACGCTGCGGCCGTCCGTCCGGCGGTCAGCACGGCGCCGATGCCCACACATAGGCCCGAGATCACATAGGTCGAGATGAGTACCGCGCGAACCGGAATGCCCATCTGCACCGCGGCTTCCGGTTTGCCGCCGACGGCGTAGATCCAGCGCCCCCAGACCATTGCCTTGGCCATGAGCAGCATCAGCAGCGCGACGCCGACCACCACAAAGAAGGAATTGGGGATGATGACCAGGTTGGGGATCGTGAAATAGGATTCGCCGCCGACCTGCTGGATGAAGTCGGGCATTCCACGCATCGTCGTATGGTTCGGCGCCAGCTCCAGCGCGAGGCCGCGGCAGATGCTCAGCGTTGCGAGCGTCACGATGAAGGGGTGGGGCAGCCGGCCGAAGACGTAGACCGCCCCGTTCACGGCGCCCACTAGGGCGCCCGAGATCAGCATTGCGAGGGTAACGGGCAGCGCGTTGTCGGTGACGTGGAACACCAGCCCCCCGACCACCGTCGCGAGGGCGAGGTTGGAGCCTACCGACAGGTCGATGCCCCGCGTCAGGATCACCAGGTGCTGGCCCATCGCCACCACGGCGATCACCGCGATCTGGGCCAGGATGTTGCCGATGTTAATGGGCTTGAGAAAGCTCGGGGTAATCGCTCCGAAAATCACCACCAGCAGGATGAGGATCAGCACCGGCCCGATGCTCAGTAGTTGAAGCCCCGCGGAGACGGGGGACCATTGTCTTCGCGGCACTGGTCCGGTCTGCACTGGGTGACTCGCTTCTGGATCTTGCGCTCCGACCACCTCTAGAGCTCCTCACGGTGCGTTCCTTATCGAGAAAAAACGCGCAATTTTGTAGACAGAGGCCCGCTTGGTATTCGGGTCAACTTGTTTTTTGGACATTAGACATGCTCGAGCGACGGCTGGCCGAAACGATGGATGCCTCGGCCAGCCCGCACATCAGTTTCCGCCGCTTTTGAAGTCGGCGCTGTCCATGTTGTCGGGCGTCACCAGCCCGGCACCGGAGTCGAGCACGGATTCGACCTTGTCGCCCTTGATCGCCTTGAGCAGGGCGTCGACGCCGAGCTGGGCCATCTTGAACGGGTTCTGGGCAACCGAAGCGATTTCGATTCCGCTCTTCATGGCGTCGCGCTCGCCGCAGCACCAGTCGAAGCCCACGAGGAGCACCTTGTGAGGCAGGTTGGCGGTCTTGATCGCCTGTGCGGCGCCGGCGGCCGGTGGGCCGCACGCCGAATAGATGGCAGCGATGTCCGGATTGGCCGTCAGCAGATCCTGGGCGGCGTTGATGCCCTTGGTCTCGTCGCAGTCGGTTTCGTTCTTGCCGGCGATCACGACCTTGGGATTGTCGAGGCCGGCCATCATGCCGTCCACGCGCTGGTCGAGCGCCGGCACGCCGGGCACGCCCTCAAGGATGCCGAGCTTGTCGCCGTCCTTGAGCTGGGTCTTGAGGAAGGCCCCCGCGATCTTGCCTGCGGCGAGGTTGTCGGTGGTGGCAAGCGCAGACGCGCCCGTCCAGTTCGGGATCGAGTTGTCCATAAGGACAATTTTGATGCCGGCGGCCACCGCCTTGTCGAGCGTCTTGGCGACGGTCGGATCGACGGGGGTGATGGCGATGCCCTTCACGCCTTGGGTGATCATCGATTCGATCAGGGCGATCTGACCGTCGATGTCGGTCCCTGACTGCCCCTGGCCGTAGATGATCTTCACGCCCGGGTTGGCGGCGGCGTAGGCTTTGGCCCCGTCCACCATGCTCGTATAGAACGACACGGGGAACTTGGTGATGAAGCCGATGGTGACGTCGTCGGCAAGAGCAGGCCCCGCGACGGCGGCGGCCATGGCAAGGCCGCCAAGCAGTAGTCTGAGTTTCATTCCTAACCTCCCATTTGCCGAGGGCGTGTTCCCTAGGTGAGTTACCCCTCGAGCTTGTAAGGCTCCCATGCCCGCGTCGCCTGCCATACCGCTATAGGCGCAACTCGGGTGCGGTTTCCCGCTGCCGCCGTGCGGATTCGCGATGCGCGGGCGTCGCGTCGCTTTGAATTAGGGCGGCTCGCCCAACAAAGCCGAATGAAATTCCAACAGCGGAGGGAGGCACGAGGACCATGACCAAGGAGCGGTTAAGTGGTGCCGTCCGCGGGCTGGAAATTGGCGGCAATTGCCCTTGTCAGCGGCGCGCCCGCTTGACCTATTGCGTCGATGAGCGCCCAAGATCGCCGTGATTGTGCGCATGCGTGGTCATTGCGAACTCTTCGCATCCAGGTTCCGTTATGCCGCTCTGGAAATTGAAGCTGCTGGACGCTCTCGACGAGGTGGAGATCGCGTATCTTCACGCCGATGACGCGCGTTTCGCGTTGGCCCTCAACGAGGCTCGCACCTGCGTCGCGCAGTCAACGCTCGAGGTCAACGAAGACTGGCGGCCAATCCAGTCTGCGCCCAGAACCGGGTGCAAGGTGGACCTTTGGATAGCGGCGCAACCGCTGGCCTACCGCTTGGCGGACTGCTGGTGGGACCGTGCGTGTGCGGGCTGGCGATCGGCTTCGCTGGGCTCGATGGTGCCTGGGACACCGACACATTGGCGGGAAATCGTTGGCCCTTGATCTGCCACGCCGGGCTAGGCCACGAGGCGGCCATTCCGTGCCTGTGCTAGAACCCCGAGCGCGATGGAATGTAGTTGGCTGGCCCCCGGGGGGAAACGAAAGTGCGCGGTGTTTCCACCGCGCACTTGTCGAATCCAACTCTACCGCTGTCCTGTACCGCTCCTTGCGGATCAACACCTCGTTGTCCTTGGCAATCGGCGTCGGCACCTCAGCCAATCCGACGACTTCGGGACCTCAATAGCGGTGATAGACCATGGCTTTCATTCTGTGTCTCCTAACGTGGGTGGTCTGAGCCGGCGGAATGCCGGGGGTGATCAGAGCATTGTTCTATTAGGGAAGGTGTGGCGAGTCAGGCGCTGGTCGCGTCGTAGGCTTCTGCGTTGAAACCCTTCACGAGGAGCCAGGCGCCGAGCGCTAGCTCGAAGAGGCCGCCTGGGACTGAGGCGATGAGGCTGACTGGAAGCCCGAAGAATTCGGCCACCGATCCGGCGGCAAGAACGACATAGCCGGCGACGCCCCAGGCGGAGAGCGCGCGCGGGATCAGCCGCACTCGAAACGTCAGCAGCCAGACGAAGATATTGACGACGGCCAGCGTCATCATGGCGATCTGATAGGCCATCGCATTGGACTGGATGAGGATCGCCGCGACGCCGGCTGACCAGCCCGTGCCCGCGCCTGCTTGGTGGGCGAGTGGAAGGAGCATCAGCAGGCTGACGATCCCAACGGCCATCAAGGCGACCTCGAGGGTCATTGCCGCGAGATAAGCGACAGCCGTGCGGCGGCCATGGCTCTCAAGAACGGGAAACATTAGCGCGCCCTTGGCCATGTCGACGCCCGTGTTCAGCAACATGAGGAATGCGCCGGCGATCAGCGTCGTTTGGTGTGCCGGCATGGTCTGCAGGAAATCGGGCACCCCGATCACCGAACTGACCAGTGCGAAGCCTGTGCCGTAGAACAGGAACCCGAGCGGGAACAGTGCACCGATGACCCGAGAATAAGTCTTACTTGATACCGCGAGGTCGGCGGACCGCGGGGCGGCGGCCGATGGCATTAACCCCGATTGGCGAGTCAGCATTGCAGCGGTCATTTCAGCGTCTCCAAGAGCCATGGCTCTGCCGTGCCCCGCCGCGACCGTTCGCAGTGGGTGCTATCGTCTTGGCCGGAAAACCGGCCCTGTTCGTCTGTCCGGATGTTGCGGGCTGCATGCCCGGAAACGTTCGCTTTGCAGCCCGTGCGGAGGTTCTACGGCAGATCGACTCATAGAGAAATTGACCAATTCGGTCTCTCTGATATGCATTGACGCATGGATTGGCGCGCGGTGAAATTCGACTGGAACCGCGCTCGCGCCTTCCTTATTACGGCCGAGGAGGGATCGCTGTCCGCGGCGGCGCGGGCTCTCGGCATGGCGCAGCCGACCCTCGGACGACAGGTTGATGCCCTGGAAGAGGAGCTCGGGGTTATCCTCTTCGAGCGGGTTGGTCGGGGATTCACCCTCACCCCCAGCGGTCTTGAGTTGCTCGACCACGTTCGCGAAATGGGCAACGCCGCCGGCCGTGTCTCGCTTACCGCTGCAGGACAGTCGCAATCGATAGAAGGCACGGTGGTGATCGCCGCAAGTGAGGTGCACGCGGCAATGCTCCTGCCGCCGATCCTCGTCAAATTGCGGTCCGCCCACCCGGGGATTCGACTCGAGATCGTCGCGTCCAGCAAAGCGACCGACCTGCGGCGCCGGGAGGCCGATATCGCGCTGCGCAACTTCCGGCCTGCCGAGCCCGATCTGGTGGCCAAGAAGGTCAACGATATCCCGGCTCGGCTATATGCCACGCCGGCCTATCTCGATCGGATCGGCAATCCGAGGCTGCCCTACGACCTCCGCGACGCGGACTTCATCAGCATCGACAGTTCGGGCGCCTTTCTCAAAGGGCTCAACGCCCTAGGAATGAACCTCACTGAAGCCAACTTCCCCATCCTTGCCGAGAACTACCTGGTCATGTGGGAGATGGTGAAGCACGGCATCGGCATCGGCGTGATCGACGGCAATATCGGCGACCGCGAACCACGGGTCCGCCGGGCACTACCTGACCTCGAGCCGTTGATGTTCCCGATCTGGCTGGTGGCCCACCGCGAGGTGAATACCAGCCGCCGCATCAGAACGGTGTTCGATTTGCTGGCCGGCGAGCTTTCGAAGAGATAGTCACAGGCGTGGCGAACGGAAGGTTACGTTCTCCACGGTGGCCTCTAAGGCGAGACTAACGACCCTATTCGAGTGCCCGGTGGATCAAGTTGGCGGCCTCGTCGCGAACGCCGCCGATTTGTGCCCCGCACAGGCGACTGGCTGATACGCTTACACGATGCCAAGGCCACTGGTCACAACCAAGCTGAATGCGCCGAGCCTGCGGAAGGGGCTCGTCGAGCGGCCCCGGCTCGGCGAGCGTATGAGGCGCGGGACGGAGTCAAAGCTCACTCTCATTTCAGCGCCGGCGGGATTCGGCAAGACGACCCTGCTTGCGGAGTGGCTTGCAGGCTCAGGCGGCGGTCAGCGCGTTGCCTGGCTTTCGCTGGATCAGACCGACGACGAAGTCACCGCGTTCTGGTCACATATAATTGCCGCCCTTGAGAAGGCTGCGCTCGCCGAGGCCAGCTTTTCCGATCTGTTTCCTCCCGGCCAGAAGCCGGGCGACGACTTCCCGGCCAAGCTGCTGAACGCGCTCGCCGCCACCCCGGGCGAGCTCGCCATTGTGCTCGACGACTTCCCGGCCAAGCTGCTGAACGCGCTCGCCGCCACCCCGGGCGAGCTCGCCATTGTGCTCGACGACTTCCACCTCATCGGCAAACTCGAAATCGAGGCCGGGGTGAGCTTTCTCGTCGAGCACCTGCCGCCGCAGGTCCATCTGGTTATCAGCACTCGCGCGGATCCGGCGCTGCCGCTGGGCCGACTGCGGGCACGCGGTGAGCTGACCGAGATCCGATCGAGCGACCTGCGGTTTACCATTGAGGAGACTGCGGCTTATCTCAACGGGGCGATGTCGCTCGGCTTGCCTTCGCCGGACGTCGCCGTGCTTAGCGAACGAACCGAGGGCTGGATTGCGGCATTGCAGCTCGCTGTTCTTTCGCTCGAGGGACGTAGCGATGCTGCAGCGTTCATCGCAGCCTTTGCGGGAAGCGATCGCTACATCGTCGACTATCTGGTCGAGGAAGTGTTGCAGCGCGTGCCAGACGAGGTTCGTAACTTCCTGTTCCACACGTGCTTTCTTGCGCGGATGAATGGGGCCCTCTGCAATGCGGTCACTCGCACTCTCGACGGCAAGGCAATGCTCGACGCGCTGGACCGGCAGAACCTGTTTACAGTGCCGCTCGATGATCGCCGGCAGTGGTATCGCTATCACCATCTCTTCGCGGATGTGCTGCTCGCTCACCTCCCCGACGACATCCGCCGAGAACTGCCGACGCTACGTCGGCGCGGCGGGGAATGGTACGAGCAACAGGGCGACCGGCAGGAGGCGATAGCGCAGTTCCTCGCCGGTGATGACTTCGAGCGCGCGGCGGCGCTGATGGAGTTCGCCATCCCTGACATGCAGAGGAACCGCGGCGAGGCCATTATCAAAGGCTGGATGCGAGCGCTGCCGGTCGACCTTGTGCGAACCCACCCGGTCCTCGGCATGGGCTTTGTCGGAGCGCTCGCTTCGCTGGGCGAGCTCAGCGAAATCGAGGGTCGACTCGGCGACATTGAACGTGGCCTCGCATCCCTCGCCGATGCTGAAGCGACGAAGGATGTTGTCGTCGTCGACCAGAGCCAGCTGAGCCGAATGCCTGGAGCCGTGGAGCTCTACAGGACCGCCTTAGCGCAGGCTCGCGGCGACATGCCTGGGATGATCGAGCACGCGCAGCGCGTTCTCGAACTCGCAATGCCAGATGATCACGTCAGCCGCGCGGCAGGCTCGTCGCTACTGGGAATCGCCTACTGGTCCGCGGGCAATTTAGACCAGGCGCGCCCGCTGTGGCTCGAAGGGCGGACCGGGCTCGAACGCGCCGGCCACATCGCCGACGCGCTGGGTGTTTCTGTCGCCTTGGCAGACATCAGTCTTGCGCAGGGCCGTCTGGGCGAAGCCAGGCAGGTCTACGAACACGGGCTGGAACTCGCGGCCAGACAAAGCATGGAAGCACCGCAGACATGCACGCCGGGCTTGCCGAACTACACAACGAGCGAGGCGAGTTGCAGCTCGCTCGTCAACACCTGGTCAGGTGTCAGGAGCTCGGCGAACTCGCGGGGCTACCGCAACACCCCTATCGTTGGCGGGTCGCGGCGGCGCATTTGCGGCAATTGGAGGGAGACCTCGATGGGGCAGTCGCGCTGCTGGACGAGGCGGTGCGTTTTTATGTGGGCGACTTCTTCCCCAACGTCCGACCCGTTGCGGCGATCCGGGCGCGAACGTGGATCGCCCAGGGACGAATCGAAGACGCTACGCGCTGGCAACGCGAGAGCGGCGTCGGTGTCGACGACGCGCTCACCTACCTGCGCGAGTTCGAACACGTTACACTCGCCCGCCTCCTCGTCGCGAAGAGCGCGCTCGGTGAAGCCGGCGTCCTTCTCGGTCGCCTCTTAGAAGAGGCGATCAAGGGTGGCAGGATGGGGAGCATCATCGAGATCTCGATACTTCAGGCCGTTGCCCAATGGAGAAGCGGCGACGCGACCGCGTCGTTGGCAGCCCTTGAAGGGTCATTGTCGCTGGCAGAGCCTGAGGGCTACGCGCGGGTGTTCCTCAATGAGGAGCAACCGATGGCGGCCCTTCTCAAGCTGGCAGCCAAACGTCGGATCGCTCCGAACTACGCGCGGAGGCTGCTCGCGGCCATTGGCACGCCGGAAGCGAGATCCGCTTCACACCCGGACTTGATCGAGCCGCTTAGCGAACGCGAGCTGGACGTCCTTCGGCTCCTCCCCAGCGACCTCGGAGGCCCGGAAATCGCTCGCGAGCTCGGGGTCTCTGAGAACACGATGCGGACTCATACCAAGAATATTTATGAGAAGCTGGGCGCGAACAACCGCCGATCAGCCGTGCGCCGCGCCGAAGAGCTGGGCTTGCTGGGCCGCAAGTCCGCCCCGCAGCCAACGACGCGATAATCGCAAGAAAAGTGCTCCCGCTCACCAGATGTGGTGAGGCGCGCTCACCAAGTCCTCGCTCACAAGTGCAGTCGTCGAACGTGATGTTCGCAACTGCATGGACTGAGGAGCGGCATGCGCGACCTGCCTGAACACCTGGCCAAGCTGGCCGACACTGAGACCTACGAGATTGTCTTCCAGGGGCATCTCGACGCCCGCTGGGCTGCCCGCCTGGGCGTGCCGAGCCTGACCCATGAACCTGACGGCACGACGATCCTGCGCGGTGTGGCGGCCGATCAGGCGGCGCTCCACGGCCTGCTCCAACGCGTCCGCGACCTCGGCCTGACACTGGTCTCGGTTGCTCGCCTTCCCCCCACCCCATCGATCAACCCCAGGAGACCAAAATGAAGATCACCATTCAGAGCCTCATTCGCGCCAGCGGTCCGACAGCAATTGTCGGTGGCCTGTCCTACGCGCTCGTCGGCGTATTCCATCCACCCAACATCCTCGCCTCTGTCACCACCCCGACGTGGCTGGTGGTGCACGTCCTCGCTATGGGCACGTCGATCTTTGGACTGCTCGGCCTGACGGGGATCTATGCCAGGCACGCGGAGAAGTCCGGCTGGCTCGGTCTCGTCGGTTACCTGCTGCTCAATTTCTGGCTGGCGATCATCTTGGGCTTCACCTTCGTTGAAGTCTTTATTTTACCGGCGCTGGCGTCCATCGCACCGGCATTCGTCGATGCCTGGCTCGGGATGTTCAACGGGACTGCGAGCGAAATCAACCTCGGGGCTCTGTCGACGGTCTGGACGCTGACTGGCCCGCTCTACATCCTCGGTGGAATCCTGTTCGGCATCGCCACGTTCCGCGCTCGTGTCCTCTCGCGCTGGGCCGGCGTCCTGCTTGCCGTCGGGACCGCAATGGGTCCGCTCGCCGCTTTCCTGCCGCTCGACCTGCAGCCGAAGATCGCGGTGCCGGCGGGGCTGGCTCTGGCTTGGCTCGGCTATTCGCTCTGGTCGGAACGGCGCGCGAAGTCGGCTTCTGCCCTGACCGGGCTCCGTCAGGCATCAGCGGTCTGACCGTGATCGTGTGGGCCTTGCCCTAGGCAAGGCTCCCTCTTGCAACAGCTCATCGCGACTCTCTCAAACCAGGGACACTCAAAATGGCATTCACGTCTCAAACCCTCATCCGCTGGAGCGGCCTCTCCGCCATCGCCGGCGGCGTCATCTTCGCCGGCATCCAGCCCATCCATCCCGCCGACGAACTGGCCTCAGTGACCACGAGCCTGTGGGCGGTCATCATCAGCCTGAAGTTCGCCATGTGCCTTTTCTTCCTGATCGGCTTTGCCGGTATCTACGCCCGCCAGGCCGAGAAGGCGGGCTGGCTCGGCTTTCTCGGCTTCGTCCTGCTGACGGTATCGTGGTTCCTCCAGACCGGCTTTGTTTTTGTCGAGCTCTTCGTTCTGCCCGTCGTTGCAAACGTGCTGCCGGATTTTGTGGATAGCGCCCTCGGCATCGCCAACGGCCATCCCGGTGTGATGAACATCGGCGCGCTAGTTCCGACCTATGCCGTGGTCGGAGTTTGCTATCTGCTCGGTGGCCTGCTGTTGGGCATCGCAACGGTTCGTGCGGCTGTGCTGCCGCGCCGGCCGGCGATCCTCCTCGCTGTCGCTGCCGTGATCACGCCGGCAGCGGCGCTGCTCCCCCACGCGCAGCAGCGCTACTCAGCAATTCCCATGGGAATTGCCATGATCTGGCTCGGCTATTCGCTCTGGTCGGAACGCCGGCGCGGGCAGTCCTCGGACGCTCCGACTGACACGAGCCCGTCCGATTTCGTCGCTGCCTGACCGTCCGCAACGATGACGGGCAGTCTTCGCGGCCGCCCGTGATCCATTATGGCAATGCTCACAGGGGCCTCCGATGACGACAGCAGTAATGACGATGAAGCCCACGCGAGCCTCGAGCCCGGCCGACTGGCTCATCCCGATCGGGCTTCTTGCGCTCGCGTTCATCCCGATTGCCGCGGGGGTATTCCGCGTCACGACCTTGGTTGGCCATGCCGAGGTCACGCCGGACAATATCCGCTTCTTCGCGTCGCCGATCCCAGTGCTTCTGCACATTGTCAGCGTCACGATCTACGGCCTGCTCGGTGCATTCCAGTTCTCGCCGGGCTTTCGGCGGCGGAGGCCGAGCTGGCACCGCAGAGCCGGCCGAATCCTCGTCGTCGTTGGCTTGGTCGCAGCGCTCTCCGGCCTATGGATGGCAATGTTTTACGCCATCGTACCAGCTGACAACCTGTTGCTGCATACCTTTCGGCTGCTTTTCGGCTCTGCGATGGCGCTGTCGATCATCCTCGGTTTCCTCGCCATTCGACGCGGAAAGGTGTCGGTGCATCAAGCCTGGATGAGACGTGCCTATGCCATCGGCATGGGTGCTGGGACCCAGGCCCTCACGCAGATTCCGCTCGTTATGATCCTTGGCAAGCTCGACGCCCTGACTCTGGCACTCGCCATGGGCGGAGCCTGGGTCGCCAACTTGGTGGTCGCGGAATGGCGAAACTCACAAGCAGCGATGGGCGCGACCGCCCGCAAGCCTTAGCACATGGTGTTCTTCGGCTTAAGCCCGCTGGCATAGGCCTAGCTCTTTCGAACCACGTCCGGAGCGTCTTGGCATCCTAGAGCATCGCAGACAGCACCCGCCGTTAGATCAACCTTGCCCAGCGCCATCGTTTGAATTGCCGCACGGCTTCACGCTGGCTCAGCGGACCCGAACGCCCGTATGCTTGGCCTGAAAGCATGAGGGAACAAGTATGTGGATACAGGTCACGGGCCCACGGAACAGCAAATCCTATATCAACCTTGATCAGGCGACGCGGATCCGCCGCGGCAAGTTAACGTCCATGTCAAGCGAGGACGTCACCTACATAACGATGCTCGGCGAGAAAGACCCGATCACTGTTACAGAGACAATGGAGGATGAGCCCCGTCGCACGATAAGGTCGCCACGTTCGGGGGCGTCAAATATGCGTCGTTTGTGGGTTCTCATCGTCGCTGCTCTAGTGCTGTGGTCCGGGGCTGCCGCCGCTCAATCCCTGCCAAAAACGGCCGATTGGAGCGGTTTTTATTTTGGCGGGACTATCGGCACAGCGGCGGGGGTCGAGACCTACTCGTTCCTCTCGCCTCCCGGCGTCCCGGTCGCGATTGGCGGGACATTCGGCGGCGTCAACGCCGAGTACGACAAGCAGCTGGGAGCCCTTGTCTTCGGCCTCGACGCCTCGCTTGAGGACGGCCGGATCTCGGGAAAGAACACAACCGCCGACGCAGCTCCGTGCCGTTTTACGCCCTGCCCGACGACCGTGGAATGGTTCGGAACGGTGAACGGCAAGGTCGGCTATGAATTCAACAATCTGATTGAGCCCTACGTCGAGTTTGGGCTCGCGACCGGCGGCATCAGCGGTGCAGCCGACCGAGGGGCTTGCGTCGGCGACCAGCCACCTTGCAGCTATAACCAGCAGGGGTCTGGCGTCGATTTCGGAGCGGGCGTGGCTGTGGCGGTAAGCAAGCTCCTGGTGCTGAAACTGGAGGCCGACCACGTCGACCTCGGCAAGCCGAAGTTCACGCCGCAGCTCGACGGCTCAGCCACCGACGTCACCTTCAACGCCGTCAAGTTGACAGCGGATCTACACTTTTAGCGCCGCTTGAACGGCCGCACAGGAGCCTCGACCCAGTCCGGCTTCAGCCAGGGGTAGTCCGTCGACTGCACCAGCTTGGGGTGCTTCCGCTTGGCGTTGCGCTCAGCTTCCCGTTGGGCGTGTGACGCTGCGTGTTCGGCGCGCTTCCGCGCTACCTCTGGCCGCGCCTCATACCCGGCACGCCTCGCCGGCTCGCGCCGGGTGTTCCTCGACGCTGACCTAGCCTGTTCGCCGGGCCCCGGCATCAGGTGTGCATTCCAATCGCTCATGCCTCGCAGGATCGGCGAGTCGGGCGGCACCAGACCAGCCGCCACCCCTTGCGGAAACAAGCCTGTGACCGCACAAACGAGGCATGGATCCTTCAAAGAACGCCCTCGAGCGCGCCTTCGATCTTGCCAGGTCTGGCAAATGCGCCAGCCTCAAGGACATCAAGATGCGCCTTGCGTCGGAGGGCTACTCGCTCAAGGACTTTGTCGGCTCCCCCTCGCTGGCCCGCCAGCTGCGAACGATCATCGAAACGGCCAAAAGCGGTCGCGAGCAAATGGCCCGCCCTAACGGATAACGGCGCCTGCACTTTACTAGTCGTCGAGGAGCTAGCGTCGCGGACGAGCGGCTGCCGCGCCGTCAGCCGGCCCTCCCGCTCCCGGCTTTTGGAACTCTCGGGCCACCCAGGCCCGGATGATCGAGCGTGGATTGCCGAGCGTGTCGAAACTGAGCCCAATCGCCATGCCGTCGGCAAAGTCGAGGGCGTGTCGGATGTTGGCACGCTGCCCGGGCGGCAGGGCGCGCCATCGATCGAGGACCAACTTTTCTGCGGTCGCTTTGTCCATCTGCTCTCCGCCTCCGTTTTATACCACGGGCCTCTCGGCGCGGAAGCAGGTGCGCAGCCGCACAATGCGCCTGTGGCCGCTTTGATCTGGATCAAGGACCGTTGCGCGCGCGTGCGCCACCAAATTCCCTATGGCCGCCCGCAGGTTCGACGTCATACCACTGGAAGAGGGCTGGTGGCTTACAGACAGTGGCACCTTGGGCCTCCCGTTCAACTCCGCGGAGGCGGCGCTCGAAAGTGCCCGTTCGCTGGCCGACCAGCATGACGGCGAAGCCACAGTCCACCATTGGCGCAGGGGTGAGCCGATCGAGGTTTATCGCAGCCCAGGACGGCAGGAGCCGAGCTCAAGCAGTTGAGGCCAGAGCCAGCGTCGCGCCGCACGGTGCGCTCGCCTGCACCGGTGACGGTGCGAGGACCCGCCGCAAAGGATGGGACAGCGGACACCTTGCCACCAACGCCGGTCCGCAACAGGAATTGCGTTACGCGAAACGAATAGTTTTTACCGCATCCTCCGACTTTGCCATTTGGAGCGTCAAAATTGGCATCGGATATTGAGCGATTCATCCGCATTGAGCGCGAGGTGAAGGCGAAATGGAGTGCTATCCCACTCGGAGAAAAGGTTCGAGTGTGGGAGATGTCATCGGCCGTATCGGACGAAGGCGAGCCACTGAGACTCTTTCACATCGGGCACCTCGAGACCGTTGCTCGAGGTCAGCGCGTCAAGTATCTGGGAAACACTTTTGCGATTATCAGCGTTTCAGATTCCAAGCGCTTGGTTGGCCTCGAATTGAACTGCCGAGGGCAGTAGAGGCGACGGTCAAGCGGAAGCGCACTGCAAACTCGTCAGCCGAGCACCTCGACGTCGGTGTGCATTTGCGGTCCGGTAGCAATTTCGTGGCATGCTTCGGTGCCATGCGTGCCCCTGGACTTTCTTTGATCCTGCTTGGCGTGATCGCTTTTGCGGTCCCGGCCTATCGCCACTATCTGCCCGCCATTCCCCTCTCTGATTTCGAACTGCACGTGACGGCCGGCGGCATGTTCGTCGCGGGCGCAGTGCTGCTGTTGCTAACGAGGACTGCCTAACAAGGCGGCCGATTGAGGGGACCGCATCTTTGCCCGACGGAGTCAGTCGGTGCGTGCTGCGCT
>Ga0265339_10000710_pt1 | contig 25841 bp, 19 predicted proteins | sample 4CB219metaG_FD_202085 | JGI IMG/M metagenome (GOLD analysis project Ga0265339, IMG submission 202085) | Rhizosphere microbial communities from Carex aquatilis grown in University of Washington, Seatle, WA, United States - 4-CB2-19 metaG | ecosystem: Host-associated > Plants > Roots >... | reverse complement strand
GCCGGCAACCGTTCTGGGTGCTCCTGGCAGGCATCCTGATCCTGAAGTTGTTGATCGCCGAACCGCAGATCTGTCTGTTCGGCGGATTCCTGTTGTATGCGCTGTCGGGCCCGATCCGCTGGGCGTGGTTGTGGGGCCGTCGTCTCCTGCGTCGCGCCTCGTCGTCGAGGCGTAAGGGGTTGACAGCGACATGAGGCTCTTTTAGCCTCGCCAACGAATGACATTCGATTCGCACACCGCTCATTGCCTAGCCCTGGCGCTACGACTATGCCCGGGGCTCGGTGCGCCTGCGATTCGTTAGAACCGTTCGTTGTTGGCGCCACGGGCAGGGGAACTGTCCGTGTGAGCCACGAACGAGAGTCTCGAGGGCCATGGGCAGATTGTCCGTGGCCCTTTTTCTTGCCGTAGTTGACGGAATCGGCCTGCTCCCCCAGACCGCTGACCAGCAACAATAGGGGAACACAAATGACCGCATCTGGAATCGTCCGCATCTTCGACACGACGTTGCGCGACGGCGAGCAATCGCCGGGCGCGACCATGAACGTCGAAGAGAAGGTGGTGATCGCCCGCCAGCTCGAGAAGCTCGGGGTCGACGTGATCGAGGCCGGCTTTGCCGCCGCCTCCGATGGCGACGCCGACGCGGTGGCCCGGGTCGCACAAGCGGTGCGCGCGCCGATCGTGCTCAGTCTGTCGCGTACCAAGCAGGCCGATATCGAAGCCGCGCTGCGCAGCGTCGAAAAGGCCCAACATCCCGGCATCCACATCTTTATCGCGACGTCCGACCTGCACCTGAAGAAGAAGCTCATGATGAGCCATCAGGAGGTGATCGACGCCGCCTGCTGGGCTGTCGCTCTGGCAAAGCGTCACGTCGAGCACATCGAGTTCTCGGCCGAGGATGCGTCGCGCAGCGACCGAGACTACCTGGTGCAAGTGTTTGGCGAAGTCATCAAGGCCGGGGCGCGCGTGCTCAACGTGCCCGATACGACTGGATACGCGGTGCCGGACGAGTTCGGCGCATTGTTCCGCGAGCTCATCGCGCGCACGTCAGGTGGCAACCAGGTGGTCTGGAGCGCTCATTGCCACAACGATCTCGGTATGGCGGTGGCCAACTCGCTCGCCGCGGTGGGCAACGGAGCACGTCAGGTGGAATGCACCATCAACGGCATCGGTGAGCGCGCCGGCAACACCTCCTTGGAAGAAGTCGTCATGGCGATCCGCACGCGACGCGACGTCTTCGAAGACATCGACGTCGAGATTCATACCGAACAGATCTACCCGTCGAGCCGGTTGCTCTCGCAGATCACCGGCATCCCGATCCCGATCAACAAACCGATCGTCGGCGACAACGCCTTTGCGCACGAAGCGGGCATCCATCAGGACGGTGTCCTGAAGGACAAGCAGACGTACGAGATCATGCGCCCGGAGACGGTCGGTCTCGCTAGCAACAAGTTGGTGCTCGGCAAGCACTCCGGCCGTCATGCTTTCGCGCAGCGCTTACAAGAGTTGGGGGTCGACTTCGGCGGCGTCGACATGAACGAGGCCTTTACGCGCTTCAAGACCCTGGCTGATCGCAAGAAGCACGTCTATGACGAAGACCTCGTCGCGCTGGTCGCCGAGGCGGGCGTGCGGATGGCCGATCAATACGAGCTGCTGGATCTCAGCGTGACGTCGTCGACCTCCGCCGCGCCGCAGGCGCAGGTGCGCATGCGTGTGGCCGGCGTTGAACGCGAGGAGCGCGCCACCGGCGACGGGATGGTGGACGCGTGCTTTCAAGCCATCAGCCGCCTGGTCGGACGGCATCCGACGCTGGTGCGCTTTCAGGTGAGCGCCATTACCGCCGAGGCTGACGCGCAGGGAGAGGCCTCCTGCTCGCTGCGCGACGAGGCGTTCGCTGTCAGTGGGCAAGGCGTCCACACCGACATCATCATGGCCAGCGCGCTCGCCTATGTGAACGCGCTCAACAAACTCGACTATCGCCACCGGCATCATCAGCGCGCCCAGGCGACCGTCGGACCCTGAGGAGCGTGGCAATGCGACAGGCGACGATCGCCGTTCTTCCCGGCGATGGTATTGGACCCGAGGTGACGCGCGAAGCGCGCGCCGTGCTGGAGCTCTGCGCGCCTCGATTCGGTCTCGAGCTCGTCTTTGATGAGGCGCTGATCGGCGGCTGCGCCATCGATCGCGACGCCGTTGCGCTACCGGACGCCACGTTCGCGCTGGCCAAACGCAGCGATGCGGTGTTGCTCGGGGCGGTCGGCGGGCCCAAGTGGGACAATCCGCAAGCGGCGGTGCGCCCGGAGCAAGCCCTGCTCGGGATTCGGCGCGGCCTCGGGCTATTCGCCAATCTGCGGCCCATCGTTGCGCAGCCGGCATTGATTCCTGCCGCGCCGCTCAAGCGCGAGCTGCTCGAAGGTGTCGACATTCTCTTCGTGCGTGAACTTACCGGTGGCGTGTATTTCGGTCAGCCGAGCGAGCGTCGCACGGGACCGGACGGCCGCTCGGCGGTCGATACGATCGTCTACGCCGAATCGGAAGTGGCGCGGGTGGTACAATTGGCGTTCCAATTGGCGCAGCGCCGCCGCAAGAAGATCACCCAAGTGGACAAGGCGAACATCCTGGCGACTTCGCGGCTCTGGCGTGAAGTGACGCATGAGGTGGCGCGCGAGTATCCTGACGTGGTGCGGGAAGACGTGCTGGTCGATGCGATGTCGATGCATCTCTTGCGACGGCCGCGCGACTTCGACGTTGTGGTTACCGAAAACATGTTTGGTGACATTCTGACGGACGAAGCCTCGGTGCTGACTGGCTCGCTGGGCATGTTGCCGTCCGCCTCCGTGGGCGACACCGTCAATCGTCACGGCGGGAGACTCGGCCTCTACGAGCCCATCCACGGCAGTGCGCCCGATATCGCCGGCAAGGATGTCGCCAACCCACTCGGCGCGATTCTGTCGTGCGCGATGCTGCTGGAGCATTCGCTCGCGCAGCCGGCCGCTGCGCGCGCCATCGAAGCCGCCGTGTCGTCCGTGATCGACGCCGGCCTGCGCACGGCCGATGTGCAACAGGACGGGTGTCGCGTGATCGGCTGCCACGCAATGGGCGAGGCCGTGCGCACCGCGCTGGCGCGCGCCACCGCATGACCGAAGCCGGCATTACGGTCGCAATCGTCGGCGCGGCCAGCGAGCTGGGCCGCGAGGTGCAGACGGTGCTCGACCAACGCGGCGTGGTCGTGTCGAACTGGCGCCTGTACGACACCACCAAAGAGGGCGACTCGATCGATCTCGACACCCTTCCGGCGGACCTCTTGCCGGAGGACCAGGCAGAGCTCGACGGCGTCGACCTCGTCTTCATCTGTGCGCCCGCCGCCGCGGCGCGTGAATGGGCAGTCCGCGGCAGCGACGCCGGGGCGCTGGTGATCGATGTCAGCACCGGCCTCACGGACGCCGACGCCACCCTGGTCGTTCCCGAGGTCAACGCCGATGCGGTCGAGGAATCCGACGGTCGCAGCGTCTTTGCTTGTCCGGTACCGGGCGCGACGGCCCTGGCCGTTGTCCTCAAGCCGATCGACGAGGCTGTGGGCCTCAAGCGCGTCGTGGTCACCGCACTCGAGCCAGCGTCATATTTCGGTACACCTGGCGTCGACGAGCTGGCACAGCAATCGCGTGAGCTGCTGACTGGGCAATCGGTCGAGTCGAAGGTCTTCGCCCAGCGAATTGCCTTCAACCTCATTCCCGAAGTCGGCGATGCGGCGGTTGGCGGTCGGACGCGTGGCGAATGGGCGATCGAATCGCAGACGCGTCGCCTTCTCGATCTGGCTGATCTGCCGATCGCCGTCACCAGCGTGCACGTGCCAACGTTCTACGGGCAGGCGTACGTCGTATCGGTCGAGACCGAGCGTCCGTTCGACGCCGTCGCCGCCGATGCGCTGCTGCGCCAGGCCCCGGGTGTCTTGCTCAATGAGGCGGCTGGCGCTCCGACACTGGCGGACGTCGTCGGATCCGAAGCAACGCTGATCGGTCGGCTGCGCGACGATCCGACGGTCCCCTACGGCATCGCGTTGTGGGTTCTGATCGACGGGTTGCGCAAAGGCGCCGCAGTCAACGCGGTGCAGATCGCCGAGCGTGCGCTGCGCGAGCGCGGTTGAGCGACTGGCGCGCGCCGCCATGCACTACCGGCTCATCGTCGAGTACGACGGCACGGAATTCCATGGCTGGCAGCTCCAACCGGGAGCGCGCACGGTGCAAGGTGAGCTCGAGGCGGCTGTCGAGCAGCTCTTCGGTATCCCCCTGCGCGTCACCGCCTCCGGGCGTACCGACGCCGGCGTCCACGCCGTCGGACAGGTGGTGACGTTCCGCGCCGAACGCGAGCTGGCGCCCGACGTGGTGCGCAAAGCGGTGAATGCCCATACCGGCCGAGATCTCGCGGTGCGCGCCGTCGACATCGTCGACGAGCAGTTCGACGCCCGGCGCAGCGCGCAGAGCCGCCGCTACGTGTATCGGATTTGGAATCGCGACGTCGCCTCGCCGTTTTGGCGTCGCTTTGCGTGGCACGTTCCGCAACCGCTCGATGTCGCGGCGATGATGCGTGCCGCCGCGACGATCATCGGCGAACGGGATTTTTCGTCGTTCCAAGCCTCCGGGTGCGACGCCGCGCACCCAGTGCGTCGCGTCTATCGCAGCGCAGTGGCGATCGATGCGTCGCTGCTGCGCTATGAGATCGTCGCGACGGCCTACTTGCGCCACATGGTCCGCAACATCGTCGGAACATTGGTCGAGGTCGGTTTGCACCGACGCGACGAGGACCTCGCACCATTGCTCGCGGCGCGCGATCGCACGCTCGCCGCGGCGACCGCCCCCGCGTGCGGCCTCTGTTTGGTGGAGATCCGCTACTGACTACCGCGCGCTCACAGCGTCAGCGCGAAGCCGATGCCGATGCCCCAGTTGATGGCGTCGTCGGTGGCGTGGACGAGCCCTTCGGGGCGAATCACGAAGTAGTCGGTGAGATTGAAATCGAGACCAGGCCAAATCGAGATGTCGTTGACCGTTCCATCGTCGCGGAACAGCCGTCCGTTCACCTCGGTGCGAAACGCGAGCATGCTGTTGGCACGCGCGACAGCTTCGAGGCTCCAGTTGAAGACGTCAGGTTGGCTGCCGGTGTTGAGCAAGAAGCCAACATGCCCGCCGAGCGCGAGACGTCCCGACTGATAACGCGTCGACAGAATGGGGTTGAGACCGAGATCGCCTGATCCGAGCAACTCGCTCGACGGGCCGGTCGGCGCGCTGAGCTCCAGGCCGATTGCGCCTGCCCAATGGTCGGCGAGTTGTTGTTTGAACTTCCCGTACAGCACCAAATCGCCGACGTTGGCGACGTTGTCCGGCGAGCCGCTGGTGGGCTTGATCTGCTGTTGCATGACGAACGGCAGATCGAAGCCGATCTCAGCGGCTTGACCGAGACCATAAGCGGCGACCAGATCGAAGCGACCGCCGTCGATGTTCTCGATGGTCTTGTTGTGCTGCTTCTCGTAGTCGGCGACCGAGTAACCAACCAACGACAGCGTCGGAGTGTTGGCCGTTTGCAGCTCCATGCCGCGCAACTCGACCCAAAAGCGATTATCGCCCACCACCGCGGCTTCGCGGGTGAAGTTGACCCACATGCGGTCCTTGTCGGTGACCTGGACATCGTCCGCGGCGGCGGCGCCGGCGCAGAGACAAAACAGCACCGTGAGCGCACCAGTTCTGAACGCTGCACCCGTCATCGCCTCCTCCTTCCGAGCCAGGCCCCCCCTGGCGCTACGCCCTGGGTCGTTGTCCAAGACGACTGGGCGCGGGTTTAGTGCGCACGTTGCAACGATGTCAAGGATGCGCCGACGCGCTCAGCTCGTACGATGCGCTTCCGCAATGAGGCGCTTCGCGTAGCGCTCCGCTTCGGCCGGCGCAGTGGTGCCGCCTACCATGCGCGCGACTTCGGCAACGCGTGCGGCGGCGTCGAGCGCGCGGGCTCGCGTCAACGTGCGCGCGCCACTTTGCTCTTTTTCGACCGCGATATGTTGGTCGGCGTACGCCGCGATCTGCGCGAGATGTGTGATGCAGAGCAGTTGGCGATTGTGTGACAACGTCTTCAGTCGCCGCGCGACTGCGTCGGCGATCGTGCCGCCGATGCCGGCGTCAACTTCGTCGAAGATGAGCACCGGCGTTTCTCCGACCGACGCGGTAAGCGCCTTGAGCGCCAACATGATGCGTGACAGCTCGCCCCCAGATGCGACACGCACCAGGGGTTTGGGCGGCTCACCAGCATTCGCCGCGAGCAGGAACTCGACGCGATCGATGCCGTCGGCGCCCAGCGCATCGTCGCTCGTTTCGATCTCGACGCGGAAGATGGCGCCGCGCATGCCCAACGCGGCGAGCTCGTCGACCATCGCACGCTCAAGTCGTCGCGCCGCCGAGTGCCGTGATGCGGACAGCTTGCGAGCCGACTTCAGTGCGCTGCTGCGCTGTGCGACCACCGCCTCGTCGGCCGCCGCGGCGTTCGCCGTTTGCATTGCGAGCGCGTCCAGATCGCGTTCAATCCCGGCCAGTACCTCGGGCAGCCGATCGGCCTCGCCGCCGTGCTTGCGGCTGAGGCGCTGCAGCTGCGCCAGTCGATCTTCGACGGCATCGAGACGCGCCGGATCTGCGTTCAGTCGCGCGACGACCGCGCGCAGCTGCAGCGCCGCCTCTTCCAGTTGCAGACGGCCGCTTTCGATCAGCTCGGCGATCGGTGCCAGCGGGGCGGCGATGCCGGCCAGCTCGGCGATTTGCGCATGCAGGCGCGCCAGCACTGCGACCATCGCGCCGTGTCCGGAGTACAGGCTGGCCTCGCCGCTGCCGCAGGCGTCCTGCAGCTTGCCGGCATGTCGCAGCAACTCGCGCTCGCTGCGCAGACTTGCCTCCTCGCCGGCGCACGGCGCGGCGGCACTGAGCTCCTGCCGTTGGAACTCCAGCAGATCCCGCCGCTCTTCGAGCGCCGCCGCGCGACGCGCGAGCTCGTCGCGGTGCCGCTGTGCCGCGGACAGCTCGGCATGCGCAGCGGCGACGCGATCGACGCTCTCGCCGAGCTCGCCGAACCGATCCAGGAGCTCGCGATGACTGCCCGATCGGAGCAGCAGCGACTGTTCGTGCTGGCCGTAGAGATGCACCAAGTGCGCGCCGAGTTGGCTCAGAAGCGTCAACGTTGCCGGGCTGCCGTTGATATGGATCCGGGCTTTTCCGTTGCGCGCCACCTGTCGGCGAATCAGGATCTCATCGCCGTCATCGAGGCCGAGTGCATCGCGAATGTCATCTGGTGGGCTGCACGCAAACAAACCTTCGACCAGGGCTTCGTCGGCTTCGCTCCGAATGAGGTCGGCCGTCGCCCGCGCGCCGCACAGCAATGCGAGCGACTGAAGGATGATGCTCTTGCCGGCGCCGGTCTCGCCGGTGATGACGTTCAGGCCGACACCAAACGTCAGCGACAGATCGTCGATGATCGCGATGTTGCGGATGCGCAGCTCGCGCAGCATGGTCGCGCCGCTTCCGCTGTCAGCGCTCGCCCCAACGCAACTTGCTGCGCAGGACGTCGAAATAGCTGCGTTCGGGCGGCCGCACGAGTGGGACGGTCGTCGTGCTCTTGCGGATTTCGACGGTTTCTCCGTCGCCGAGCGAGATACCCAGCTGGCCGTCGAGCGTCACTTCGACGTGACCCTCGGGGGAACGCACCGCCACTTGGACGGACGCGCTTCCGGGCAACAGCATGGGGCGATTGGTCAGCGTGTGCGGGCAGATGGGCGACAGGAGGATTACATCGAGCGACGGATAAACGATCGGTCCACCAGCCGACAGCGAGTATGCCGTCGAGCCGGTCGGGGTCGCGATGATCAGCCCGTCGGCCTTGTACGTACAGACCGCGGCGCCGTCGACGTTGGTGTCGAGATCGATGATGCGCGCGCGCGCCCCACTCTTGCTGATGACCACATCGTTCAAAACGTGATGCGGCTGGGCCTCGCCCGGGAGCGACACGTCCAGTGTCATGCGCCGTTCGATCGGCACGTGGCCGGCGAGGGCGTCGGCAAGCACGGAATAGAGCTCTTCCAGCGTTACGTTGGTGAGAAACCCGAGGCCGCCGAGGTTCACGCCGAGTATCGGGACCGGACGCGCATCGAGATGCCGCGCGGCGCGCAGCAGCGTGCCGTCGCCGCCGAGCACCACGATCAGATCGGCGCGCGCTGCGAGCTCGGCGAGCAGAACGCCCGGCGCACAGCCCAATGCCTCAGCCGCATCCGGTTCGGCGAGCGCTGCGGCGCCGTGCGCCGCGAGCCATTTCGCCAGGTCGCGCCCAAGCGTGAGGGCCTCGTGACGTCCGCGCTTGACGACGATCCCGACCTGCTGCACGCGCGCAGCCTACCACGCTGCGCGACGCGCCAGCCAGCTCGCGGGCGGCAACTGTGGTACAGCGACGACATGGCGCATGATTCTCGCGATCAACCGTCGCTCTTCACGACCGCCGAGCCCGCAGCGTCTGACGATACGCCGCTGGCCGAGCGCATGCGCCCGCGTAGCCTGGACGAATATATTGGACAAGGTCATCTGGTCGGCCATCAGCGTCTATTGCGCGAGATGATCGACGGCCGGCGCGTGCATTCGCTGATCCTCTGGGGGCCGCCGGGGAGTGGAAAGACGTCGTTGGCGCGGTTGGTCGCGCGCGGCAGCGATGCGCGCTTCGTCTCGTTCTCCGCCGTGTTGTCGGGGGTGAAGGAGCTGCGCGTCGTTGTGGAGGCGGCCCGTGCGGAACGCCGCCAAGGCCGGCGCACCATCCTGTTCGTGGACGAGATCCACCGCTTCAACAAGGCGCAGCAGGACGCATTTCTCCCGCACGTCGAAGACGGCACCATCACACTGATTGGTGCCACGACGGAGAATCCCTCTTTCGAGATCATCGCGCCGCTGCTGTCGCGTGCGTCGGTGTTGGTGCTCGAGCCGCTTGCGGCCAGCGACGTGCGCGCGATCGTCGAGCGCGCGATCGGCGATGCGGAGCGCGGCCTGGGCACTCGAGGACTGGTCGCGGAAGACGCTGGCCTCGACACGCTGGTCGAGTTGGCGCACGGTGATGCGCGCGCGGCCTTGAACATTTTGGAGTCGGCCGCTGATCTGGCGGCCCATCGCGCAACCGCGATACTCACTACGGCGCTCGTCGAAGAGGCGGCCCAGCATCGCGCGCTACGCTACGACAAGGCCGGCGACGAGCACTACAATGTAACGTCGGCGTTCATCAAAAGCCTGCGCGGCAGCGATCCGGATGCCGCCCTCTATTGGATGCTGCGCATGCTGGAGGCGGGCGACGATGCGCTGTTCGTGGCGCGCCGCATGGTGATCTTTGCCGCCGAGGACGTCGGGATGGCGGACCCGCAGGCCCTAGCCGTCGCCGTGGCCGCCAAGCAAGCGGTGGAGTTTGTCGGCCTGCCGGAAGGACGCATCCCGCTGGCTGAAGCAGCCGTCTACTTGGCCACGGCGCCGAAATCGAACGCGGCTTACAAAGCAATGCTTGCGGCGGCTGATGACGTGCGGTCGCACGGGGCTTTGCCGGTACCGCTACATCTGCGCAATGCCCCGACCGCCCTCATGCGCCAGCTTGGTTACGGGCGCGGTTACGAGTACGCACACGACCGGCCGCAGGGCAGAGTAGGGCACACCCATCTGCCGGAAGCTCTCATCGGACGGACGTATTACTCCGGCATCACTCCGAACGGCGATGCGCAAGGCGAGGAGCGGCCGCCCTCCGACAATGACGAGGATCGGTGAATGGATTTCTTGCGGCGCCCGGGGAATTTCGCTACAGCCTGTTTCCCGCGGCGGGTGTGGGGCTGTAGCTCAGTTGGGAGAGCGCCTGAATGGCATTCAGGAGGTCGGCGGTTCGACTCCGCTCAGCTCCACTTACTCACGCCATCCAGCCTCGTGGCTCCGCCGTTGAGTCGTCTTGATGTCGCCAACGGACTTCGTCTGCTAAGCGCAAGTCATCGACGTCTCAGCGTCTTTCGAAAATCTTACAGTGCTGTGTCATGCATCAAACGTTCTTGACTTTGCAGTTGAACATTGTACGGTGCGCCCTGCTTGCATCAGCAGCCAGACGAGTAAGCCGACACGCGCGTGGACGAACCGATCCGAATCATCGGCTCGACGGCTGAGAAGCCCGACCCGACATCGGGGCAACGGCGGGAGCGGTTGCCGATTCGGAAGCCTGCGACCGGGGAGTCGGCGTAGGTTTTGATGCCCGTCACGCTGCGTGTGTGCTGGGCACGTATCGCTAGGACCTTGGGGAGGTGAGACCGATCATGAGCGCCCGAATCAAAGCGGTCACGGTTGCGTTATCCGGAGTTGGAGTCTTTGTCGCGGTTCTGACTCTGACGGGACAATCAGCGCTCACGTTGCCGACCAACCCGTATCCCCCGGTTGAGCTCGTCAGCGTCAGCGCGAGCGTCGGTCAGCCGAACGGCAACAGCAGCGGAGCGATCACCAGCTCGGATGGACGCTGTGTCGCGTTCTACTCCGATGCGACGAACCTCGTTCCCGGGGACACCAACGGGTTTCAAGACGTCTTCCTCTACAGCCGAGGTGCAGCGGTGACCTCGCGCGTGAGCGTCAACTCAGCTGGCCAGCAGGCCAATGGTCCGAGCCAGGCGCAGCGCTTCCGGCCGTCGATCGACAGCGCTTGCACGTGTGTGGCGTTCAGCTCCGACGCGACCAACTTGGTCGCGGGCGACACCAACGGTCGGACCGACGTCTTCGTGCGTGACCTGACGAACTCGTCGACGGAGTTGGCCAGCGTCGGAATCGCCGGCGCCGCCGCGAATGGCGCCAGCTCGTTCACCAGCGTTGACGGCTCCTGTAACTTGGTGGCTTTCCACTCGGTGGCGAGCAACCTGGTCGCTGATGATACCAACAATGCCTCGGACGTCTTCGTCTACGACCGCGGCACCGATACGACGACGCGCGTCAGCGTCGGCCCCGGCGGCGTGCAGGCAGATGGCCCCAGTATTACGCCTTCAATGAGCGCGGACGGCCACTGTGTCGCATTCGCCTCGTCGGCGACTAATTTGCTGCCAGGCGGTGGCGATACCAACGGCGTGCTCGATATCTATGTCGAGTGTGATGGCGTCGTCACCTGTCGCGCAAGCGTCAGCAGCGACGGTGTCGAAGCCAATCAGATGAGCTTCCTGCCGGCGCTGAATCGCGACGGAACGATCGTCGCGTTCAAGTCGAACGCGACAAACTTGGTGGCGGGCGACACGAATCAGGCCGCCGACGTCTTCGTGCACGATTGCACGAGCGGCGAGACCCAGCGCGTCAGCGTTGGCGATGGCGGCCAGCAAGGCAACGACATTGCCATCCCGCCGAGCATCAGCGGCGACGGTCGCTTCATCGCCTTCGGCTCATTTGCCAGCAATCTGCTGTCGGACCAATCCACGTTCGGCAACTCGCAGGTGTACGTGCGCGACCTCGAGCTTCAGACGACGACCCTCGTCAGCTCGAATCAGCGCGGTGGCCCGGGCAACGGCAGCGTGCCGGATCTGCCGCCGAGCATCAGCCTCGACGGGCAGTGGGTGGCATTTGAGTCGCTCGCTTCGGACTTGGTGCCGATCGACACCCTCGGCTATCTCGACGCATACATTCGCGCCAACGTGACGGTACAGCCCACCGCGACCAAGACCGACACACCGTTCCCTACGCCGACGCCGACCCGTCCGATTCCGTGTCAACGCGATACGGACTGTCCGGTGGGATACGTGTGCGGCGCGGATAATGTCTGCGTCATCGCGCCGACGCCGACGCCGACCATCGCCTGCAATGAGCCGAAGGACTGTCCTGACGGTCTCTCATGCGTCAACGGCGTGTGTCGCGACCTGTCGACGCCGACCGTGACGCCGACGCCGCTGCCGACGTGTGTGGTAGACGCCGACTGTCCGGACGGGACCGAGTGTAAAGCGATGGTCTGCGTGCCGCCGCGGCCGTGCGACAGTCAGGCGCAGTGTCGCGGGCAGCGCGAAGGATGCATTGACGGATTCTGTGAGTGCGGCGGCGACTGCAACACGGACGGTATCGTATTCGGTAGCGAGATCACCAAGATGGTCTGCATCGTCGGTGGTCAGTGCGATCTGGCCGTCTGCCCGTCGGGCGACATCAACCAAGACGGGCATGTGACGTCGTCTGACGTCACATTGGCGGTCATCAACCTCGGCCTGGGATGTCCCGGCGAAGGGTCGCCGTTGATCTACGCCCTGGATCGCACCAATGAGACGCGCACCATTGATGTCGGCACCATCAGCGGCATTCCTGGTGAGTACGTGACGGTCGACATCAGTCTCGCGGGTGGAGACGACATCACGACGGCTCAGGTCGACATCCTGTATGATTTGTCGCAACTCGAGGTGTCGGAGACTGATCCGCCGTGCACCCTGCATCCTCGATTGCTGCAGGAGGGATCGTTCGAAGCCGAGGTGCGGTTGCCGCAGGTCCCGACGAATCCGCCGGGTGAAGGCCGCCTGCGCGTCGCGGTCGTCGATAAGATGCCGCCGATCGAGTCGTTCGACTCCGGCCCTGTTTGGCAGTGCAAGTTCCGCATTGCACCGGCGGCATCGCCGGGGACAGGACAGCTTGGCTTCGACACCAATCGGCTAGAGATCGCCGATCCGGGTGCCAATCCGTTCCACGCAGAAGTGACGGGCGGTGCCTTCGAAGTGAAAGAACGCCCACCGTGCGAAACCAACGACATGTGTCCAGAAGGCACGGAATGCAAAGGCAACGAGTGCCGGCCGATCATTGCTTGTGACGGGCCGATGGCTGGTCCAGGTCAGTGTCTGGACGACCGTCAGGCTTGTGTGAACAACCAATGCGAGTGCGTGGGTGACTGCAATCTCGACGGTCGCGTTCGCGCCAATGAAATCACGATCATGATCAACATCATAAACGGCACCGCCGACGTCAGCGACTGTCTCGCCGCCGATTTCAACGGCGACGGCCGAGTGCGCGCGAACGACGTGACGATCGCCGTCAACAACATCAACCTCGGTTGTCCATAAGCATCGAAGGTCGTGGGCCGGAACGCGGGGATCCAACGGAACAGAAGGAGGAACAATGCGCAGGCAGCACAACCTTTGGACGCGAGCATTGAAACTCAGCCTGATCAGCGCAGTCGTTGGATGGGGTTGCTTGAGCCTCCCCTCCGTCGCGCGAGCGGGGCTCGAACCGTTGACCCCGCAGTTGTCGGTCACGGGTGGCACGGGCATTCCAGGCGGCACCGTATCGGTGACACTGGCCCTCGCAGGCGATGCGAACGACTCAGGCGTCAGCGCGGGTGTCGATCTGCGCTTCGACGATCGGCTGGAGTTTTCGGACTTCGCCGAGAATTGTAAGTTAGCCGATCGCCTGACTTCGACGCACCAGCTTGCCGGTCGCTTGGTCTCACCCGGCCTGCTCAACCTCGAGATTGCCATTCAGGTCGGCCCGCCGCCGCCGCCGCCGTTGGGTGACGGCGATCTTGCGACGTGCGATTTCGCCATCAAGACCGGTGTCGACACCGGCACTGCGGCGCTCGAGATCGAATCGCCTTTCCTCGGGAACGCGGAAGGCGGCGACATTCCTGTCGACATCGAAGACGGCTTCGTGACGATCGTCAGCGTCCTGCCGACCGGCACGCCTACCGTGACGCCGACGCCGGCGGACACGAGCACCGCCACGGTGACCAGCACGCCGGTGGTGACCGCGAGCGTCACGGCGACCGCAACGGCCACGCCGTCCGAGTCAACAGGAACGGTGACCGCCACCGCGACGGTCACGTCGACATCCAGTACCAGTACGCCGCAGGGCACTGCCACCGCAACGAAGACCCCGGCGGTGCCGACCGCCACTTCGACGCCAGCGTCGACGTCGACGGCAACGCGCACCGGCGGCACCGGCGCGACGCCCACGTCGACCAAGAAACCCGACAACAACGACGATGGCTGCAATGTCATGCCGCCCCAGCAGAGTGACGCGACCGGAACGGCCGCGCTGCTTCTCATTCCCGGTCTGTTGATGTGGGTACGCCGCCGCGGTTGATGGCTTAACGCGCCGACCGGTCATCGGTCGGGTAGGAAAATACGGGGGGCGATCTCAAGTAGATCGCCCCCCGTTTTGCGTCCGGGACATGGGCGCGCCTTTTCTTGCTCGAGCGCGAGCGGTATGACGCAGCGTCTTCGGGAACCGCCACGATCTTCGTCGATCTTCGTGGCTAGCAGCGGGGCAGAGCCAAACGCATGTCGGATCTGATTGAACGGTTCGAGTCACGGCGCGGCATCGTCGGCGTCGTCGGCCTCGGGTATGTGGGGCTACCGCTTGCGGCGACGATTGCCGAGGCCGGGTTCGGCAGCGTGGGATTCGATACGCGGCTGGACAAGATCGAGTCGTTGCGACGCCGTGAGTCGTACATTCGGCACGTTCCTTCGGAGCGCTTGGTGCCGATCGTGCGCACGGCGCTGCCGCCGTTGGGAGAGGCCGGATTCTACCCAAGCTCCGACTATGCGGACTTGGCGCAGTGCGACGGCATCCTGATTTGCGTGCCGACGCCGCTCACCGAGAATCGCGAGCCCGATCTTTCATATGTCGTGAAGACGGCCGAGACCGTCGCCGCACATCTTCGGCCTGGTCAACTCATCGTGCTCGAGAGTACGACCTATCCCGGCACCACCGACGAGGTCGTGCGGCCCATCCTGGAGGCAGGCGGGCTGCGCGTCGGACGCGACTTCCACTTGGCGTTTTCTCCGGAGCGCGAAGACCCCAACAACAGCGAGTTCACCACGCGGACTATTCCCAAGCTCGTCGGCGGGATTACCCCCGAATGCGGGCGAATCGCTGCGGCCCTGTACAGTGCCGTCGTCGAGCGGGTGGTCCCGGTCTCCAATGCGGCGGTCGCCGAGGCCGCGAAGCTGCTGGAGAACATCTATCGCAGCGTCAACATCGCGTTGGTCAACGAGCTCAAGGTGTTGTTCGACCGCATGGGACTGAACATCTGGGAGATCATTGCCGCGGCCGCCACCAAGCCGTTCGGCTTTACGCCATTCTATCCGGGTCCTGGCCTCGGCGGCCATTGCATACCGATCGACCCGTTCTACCTGACGTGGCGCGCGCGTCAGTTCGAGATGACGACTCGCTTCATCGAGCTGGCCGGCGAGGTCAATCTGTCGATGCCGGCGTATGTCGTCGACCGGCTAGTTGACGCGCTCAACGATCGCGGCCGCAGCCTGAGCGGCGCCAACATTCTGATGCTCGGCGTCGCGTATAAGCGCGATCTCGATGACGACCGCGAATCGCCGGCCTTCAAGCTCATGGAGTTACTGGTCCGCAAACACGCGACGGTCTCGTACCACGATCCCTACGTGCCGCACTTGAAGTCCGGGCGCCGTTACGATTTCGGCTTGAGCTCGATTGCGCTCACGGCGGAGTCGATCTCCGCCGCCGACGCTGTCCTCATCGCAACTGACCACAGCACGATCGACTATGACTTCGTGGTGCGTCACGCCCGTCTAGTCGTGGACTCCCGCAACGCAACCCGCAATGTCGCGTCTGGTCGAGAAAAGATCGTCATGGCATGAACGCGTCCGGGTTTTACATTTGACCACGTGTGTCAAACATGCTCTAAGCCGCCCACGTTTAACTTCAGTGGGGTTCGGGGAGTTCGTCGATTAGGGAGAGGTGGGGATTCATTCGGAGTGGAGCACTCGCCGCGCGCCTAATACTGCGCCGCGTCGGGAGCGCCGCAACGCCTGATATTCCCTTGACAATGCGTTTGAATTTTGAGTATGTAACGCGCCACTTCTGCAGCCGTGTCCGAGAAAACTGCGGGCTCGTGCTGGTTTCGAGCGCAAGGGAGTGAGGTATGGGTCTCGGCCGTCTGGAAAGGAGGAGGGCAATGCGAACAGAGAAGCGGTATGCTTTTCTCTCAGGGCTCTGTGGGGTCGCGGTGGCGCTGGGAATGATGTCCAGCCCGGTGAATGCGGCTGTCACGACGCAGAGGGGAGCATCGATCCTCGCTTTCCCTAAAGTCCTGGCCAACTCGGAAGATGGTGACACGATCATTCAGATCACCAACATTTCGAACAACATGGTGCACGCGCACTGTTTCTACGTGAACGCTGCGCTAGACTCGACTCGCACCCCGATTTGGCAGGTCACCGACTTTTCGATCTGGTTGACCAAGCAGCAGCCGACCCACTGGCAGGTCGGCACCGGTCGCTTTGTCAACCCGAGCGACACCTGCACCATCTCGAACAACTCGTATATCCCGTCCAGCAGCTGCGGCGACGCGGGTCTCGATCCAGGTGCGATCCCTCCGGTTGCGGAGAACTTCGTCGGCGAGCTGAAGTGCGTCGAGGTCGATGTCGCCGGCAATCCAATCGGTGGCAACCACCTGAAGGGTGAGGCGACGCTGATCGCGGCTGACGACGATGTCTCGAAGTACAACGCGATCGGCATTCAGGGGACGGATCTCGCAGGCGAAACCGGCAACGAGCTCCTTCTCAACCAGCCGATCGATACCGCCGAGGCGGTCGGTCAGTATGACGCCTGCCCGAACACCCTGTTCATGAACTTTATCGCGGAAGGTGCCACGGACCCGGTCCTCTTTGCGAATCTCCTCGGCGGCACGTGCGCCAACGACGCCACGGTACCGTGTAACTCGGATGCGGATTGCGAAACGACGTGCAACAACCCGCCCCAAATCACCGATAGCAGCGGCGCGGTTGACCTTTTCAGCGCCACTCTCAATGACCTTACGCTGATTCCGTGCACTGAGGATTTCGAGAACCAGACGCCTGCGTCTGCGACGTTCCAATACCTTGTGTACAACGAATTCGAGCAAAGCTTTTCGGGTAGCACCACCGTGGATTGCTGGTTCAACTCCTTCCTCTTCCAACTCGACAGCCCGAACAATCCTTTCCGCTCGAAATTTGCTCTGCCGACGCTGGGCAGCCTCGCGGGCTCTATTAAGATCAGCCCCGTCACCGGGGGTATCCTCGGCGTTGCGGGTGTGACGCGAGCCAACTCAGCGGGCGCCCTGACGCGCACTGCGGTCAATCTCCACATGGAGGGCGACCGCTTCTCTGGCAGCGGCGGTACCGTGGTCGACAAGATCACCTTACCTGCTGAGTGAGCTGCGAGAGAACGGTTGTGGCTGTGGTCTCCGTGACGGTTGAAAGGAGAATGGCAATGCGTACCTTCAAGCGGAATCCGTTGCTCGCGAGCGCGCTGATCGTGCTGGGCGGCGTGATGCTGGCTTTGGGCACGGCGAAGGCTGAGACGACGTCTGATCGCCCGGCCGGCCTCATCATCATGCCGAAGTTGATCTTTGATTCGTCAGGCACGCTGGGTGTGCTCACCGGCAACGGCACACCGGTCGATACCGAGATCCAACTGACGAACACGTCCGATCAAGAAGCGCGGATGCGGTGTTTCTACGTCAACGCCAATTCGCACTGCACCAACAATCCGTCGGCCGTCTGCTCGGTGACGGCGGACTGCCAGCAGTTCGGTCTCGGTGGTCTCTGCTTCGCGGGATGGGTCGAGACGGACTTTCACCTGACGCTTTCGCCGCATCAGCCGATTATCTGGCGCATCAGCGAAGGATTGTCGGCGCCGCCCCGTCCGGCAACCGGCAACGTGCCGGCGGTCAACGAAGACCCCTTCATTGGTGAGTTGAAGTGCTTCCAGGTCGGCGAGAACGACGAGCCTATCGATCGCAACGATCTCAAGGCGGAAGTCTCCATCATCTCGTATACGTCCACCTCGATCGACGCGCGCGCTTACAATGGCATCGGCCTGCAGGCGGTACAGGGTGGCAACGACGGTGACAACACGCTGATCCTCGGCGGCGACGACCCCGAGTACAGCGGTTGCCCCAGCGTTCTGATCATGAATCACTTCTTCGATGACGCAGTCGAGCCGGTGTCCGGCAACTACGTGAAGACGCACCTCACGCTGGTGCCCTGCACCGAGAACTTCCTACTGCAGGACGTCGCACTGTTCGCCACCACGGCGCAGTTCCTGGTCTTCAATGAGTTCGAGCAGCGCTTCTCGGCGAGCCGTTCCGTTGAGTGCTTCAAGGAGTTTGAGCTCTGCGCGTTGGGCACGGGCACCGATCGTGCGATCACTGACGTCAGCGCGTCTTCGAATAGCTGCGAGCGTTCGGTCTTCAGCGCCTTCGTCGCTGGCACGCTGACCGGTCAGACGCGAATTCGCGGTGTCGACGATGCGAGCACCCCACACGGCGAAGGCCTGGTGGGCATAGGCGAAGAGTTCTTCCGCACGAGCCCGACAGCACTGAATACGGTCCGCGCAACGGACGCATTCAACCTGCACGAGGCAGGTGAGCGTGTGGTGCCGGACTTGATCACTGTTCCGTAAGAATCCGCTGCACTGCGGGAAGCAGAGCCGGGAGGGGAACCCCTCCCGGCTCTTTTTTTGTCCTCAGAACGGGGGGCGGGCGCGGCTGCGGACCGTTCGCTTGCCTGACAAAAGAGGTTGCGGTACGGCTTTCAGGGCATAAGTAATGTTCCTCGAATCGGGGGCTCGCCTCATGAGTATGCTAATATTTACCGTGGTGCTGTTGGTCGGGGTCGGGTTCCTGACTCGCACCCTCTACCGTCGCTTCGCCGTATTGACCAAGGTCGCGGCGGTGCCGCGCTTCGATCGAATCCCTGAGCGGCTGATGGCGGTCGGTCAGTACGTGCTTGGACAGAAGAAGTTCGTTGTCGGCCAGCAACCGCTGAAGGGCGACAAGGCAGCGGGCTGGATGCACTTCTTCATCTTCTGGGGTTTCTCCATCCTGGCGATTCAGGTTGTGCATATGTTCGTGCGCGGCTTTGTCCCGGGCTTTCATCTACCCGGACTGTCGGTCGATCTGCTCGGCGGGCCCTACCTGCTGCTGAAGGACCTGATTCAGCTAATCGTATTGGGCGCCATCGGCATGGCCTTGTTCCGCTGGTTGGTGTCGCATCCGGCGCGGCTGTTCGGTTTCGCTCCGGCCGAGGACAAGCTGCGCGGCCAATCGCATGGCGAGGCGATCCTGATCCTGTGCTTCATCGGCACCATCATGATCGCCGGCTTTCTCTATGACGGAGGCCATCTCTATGCCGGCGCCGTGACGCCGGAGATCGATCGCGAGCGCGCCTGGCAGCCGCTCAGCGCACTGGTCGGACTGGCGCTGTTCACGGCCGGCGGCGCGGGCCTGGCGGGCTTAGCGAGTAACCTCGGCTGGTGGCTGCACAACTGCATCATCCTGACGTTCATGAACCTGCTGCCGATCTCGAAGCATTTCCACATCATCACCTCGGTGCCGAATGTGTTCTTCAAGAAGCTCGAGCCGACTGGACAGCTGAGCAAGCAGGACTTGGAGAACGCCACCAGCTTCGGCACCTCGTACATCAATCAGTTCACCTGGAAGCAGGTCTTGGACATGTATTCCTGCACCGAGTGCGGCCGTTGCTCGTCGCACTGTCCGGCGACCATCAGCGGGAAGGAGCTGGCGCCGCGCCAGCTGATGCTGAACCTGCGTGACTATCTCTACGAGAACGAAAGCGCCGTCATGGCGGCCAAGACGGCCCCGGCAGACGGCGCCGAGGGACCGGTCACGGTGGGTGACAACATCGTCGGTGAGCGCCTCATTCACGACGACGTGTTGTGGGCCTGCACCACCTGCCGGGCATGCGAAGAAGCCTGTCCGGTGCTGATCGAGTACGTCGACAAGATCGTCGACATGCGCCGCCACCTCGTCCAAGAAGAGTCGCGCTTTCCCGCCGAGCTGACGCGTACCTTCAAGTCGATGGAGACGCAGGGAAATCCATGGGGCATCGACGCCGGCCAGCGCGCCGATTGGGCAGAGGGCCTCGAAGTGCCGACGATCGCCGAGAAGCCCGACGCCGAATATCTCTACTTCGTCGGCTGTGCCGGGTCGTTCGATGATCGGCACAAACGGACGACACAGGCGTTGGCGAAGGTGCTGAAGGCGGCCGGCGTCAGCTTTGCCATCCTCGGCGTCGAGGAGCCGTGCAATGGCGAAACGGCGCGCCGCATCGGCAACGAGTACCTGTTCCAAACCATGGCGCAGATGGCGGTCGAAGTGATGAACGGCTACTCGGTCCGCAAGATCATCACCAACTGCCCGCACTGCTTCAACACGTTCAAGAACGACTATCCGCAGTTCGGCGGCAATTTCGAAGTCATCCACGCGACGCAGCTCGTCGATCGTCTGATCGGCGAGGGCAAGCTCGAGCTGAACGGCGCCGGCCAGCCGCGCGCCATCACCTACCACGACTCGTGCTACCTCGGCCGTTACAACGACGTCTTCGATGCGCCGCGCAACATCCTCAGCAAGATTCCCGGCGTCGAGCTGCGCGAGATGGAGCGCAACCGCCGCTTCGGCATGTGCTGTGGGGCCGGCGGCGGGCGCATGTGGATGGAAGAGGAGCCGACGCAGCGCGTGAACTTCCGGCGCGTCGAGCAGGCGCTGGAGACGAAGCCGGACGCGGTCGCCGTCGCCTGCCCGTTCTGCATGACGATGGTCGACGACGGGCTGAAATCGAAGGGCCTCGAAGGGAGCGTTCCGGCGCTCGACGTCATGGAGCTGGTTGCCTCATCCTTGAAGAGCTGAGCGGCGTTGCGCTCAAATGCACGGCGGGCAGAGGCGTTCACCTCTGCCCGCTGGCAACACTCGTCAGGCGTCTGTACGGCGCCGTGCCGCGTCAGTGGTGCTTCAACTTGTCGACCGCGTCCTTCATCTCGGGCACGGCCTTGAAGAGATCCGCCACCAGACCGTAGTCGGCGACCTGGAAGATCGGCGCCTCTTCGTCCTTGTTGATGGCGACGATTACCTTCGAATCCTTCATGCCCGCCAGATGCTGGATTGCGCCCGAGATGCCGACCGCGACATAGAGCTCCGGCGCGACGACTTTACCCGTCTGGCCGACCTGCAGATCGTTGGGCACGAAGCCCGCGTCGACCGCCGCACGGCTCGCTCCCATCGCAGCGCCCATCGCGTCGACCAACGGCTCGAGAACGATGGTGAAGTTCTCGCCGTTCTTGAGCCCGCGGCCGCCCGATACGACGATGCGCGCTTCGGTCAACACCGGCCGATCCGACTTGGTTTCGTTGAAGCTGACGAACTTCATGCGCAGCGCGCCGGTGTCGATCGTCGCCGCGACTTTCTCGACGCTGCCGGCGGCGCCCTTGGCGGCCGCGTCGAACGCGGTGGCCCGCACCGAGACGACTTTGTGCGGCGTCTCGATCGAGATCGCCGCGATGGCGTTGCCGGCGTACATCGGTCGTTCGAAACCGCCACCGTCGGTGATGTCGGTGATGTCGCACGCAATGCCGGCGTTGAGCCGCACGGCGACGCGCGGCAGCAGATCCTTGCCGATTGCGCTCGCCGTGGCGACGACGGCATCGAGGCCCTTCTCCTTGGCCAGGTTGGCCAGCGCCTGCGCGTGCGCGTCGGCGACATAGTGTTCCAGTGCCGGGTGCTCGACCGCATACACCGTCTTCAGCCCATAGCTGGCCAGCTCCGTGGCCAGCCCCTCGACGTCGGTGCCCAGCACCGCTGCGCTGCAGGTGCCGCCGGTCTTTTCGGCCAGCACCTGTCCGGCTTTCACGGCGACCAGTGCGACCTTCGAGAACTTCTTGTGCTGGTGCTCAGCGAATACAAGCACGTTCATCTGTGACCCCTTCCGACGAGGCGGCGAGCCGCCTCAGATGACCTTCGCTTCGGAGTGCAGCAGATCGACGAGCTCCTGCACGCTGCCCACTTTCTTGCCCGCCTGCCGCTTGGGCGGAGGCTCGAGCTTTTGAATCTTGATCGTCGGCGCCGTGTCGACGCCAACCTCGGCGAGTGGGATCTCTTTCAATTCCTTCTTGCGCGCCTTCATGATGCCGGGCAGCGACGCGTAGCGTGGCTCGTTCAAGCGCAAATCGGTGGTAATCACGCCCGGCAGCTTGATCTCCAGGTCTTCCAACCCGCCGTCGACCTCGCGCGTCACCACCGCGGATTGTTTGTCCGCCGCGAGCTTCACCTCCGAAGCGTACGTCGCCTGCGCCCAGCCGAGCATCTCGGCCACCATCTGGCCGACGACGTTGGAGTCGTCGTCGATCGCCTGCTTGCCCATCAACACCAGGTCCGGCTTCTCAGACTCGGTCAGCTTGGCGATGACGCGCGCCACGATCGCCGGTTCCACTTCCGTCTCGCTGAGCACGAGGATGGCCCGATCGGCCCCCATCGCCAGACCCGTACGCAGTTGTTCCTGCGCGGCTTTGCCGCCGACACTGACCAGCACGACCTCGGCGCCGCCCTGTTTCTCCTTGATGCGCAGCGCTTCTTCGATGGCGATTTCGCAGAACGGATTGACGACGTACTTGACGTTGTCCGTGACGATACCGCTGCCGTCAGGGCGCACCTTGATCGTGGCGTTCGGGTCCGGGACCCGCTTCGCCGCTACCAGAATTTTCACGGGGAATCCTCCTCGACGAGAGTGGAAAAGCGGGGCCTAGCATGGGCCCCCCCACGGGACAAGCACGCGCGGCGCGCTGTCGCGCTGCGCGTGCGCGCGCGTCTCAGGAGTTGAAGCCGAGCCGATGCGACAGCTCTTTGCCGGCTTTCAGCATCAGCGGCGCGATCTCTTTTTCGATGCGCTCGGCTCCCATGCGATGTGCGGGTCCGGACACTGCCAGGCTGCCGACGACGTTGCGCGTGTAGTCGCGAATCGGCACGGCGATCGAGTGCACGTCGCCAATATGCTCGCCGAGCTCGAGCGAATATCCGTCATCGGCGATGCGCTTGAGCTGCTGATGCAGTGCGTGTTGATCGGTGATGGTCTGCTCGGTGAACTTGGCGAGCCCGGCGGTCAGCGCTTCGCGCAAATCCGCATCGGAGATGAATGCCAGCTGCACCTTGCCGGCCGCCGTGCAGTGCAGCGGCAACGCCTCGCCGACGCGCGACGTCAGCCGAATCGGCCGATTCGCCTCCACCGCATCGAGCGGGACGACGCTGGCCTTTCGCAGCACTGCGACGAACGCCGTCTCATTAGCAGAGCTCGCGAGCGATTCGATGATCGGGTGCGCTTGGCGCAGCAACCCCATCTGCGTCACGTACGTCTGCCCAAGCTGCAGGCAGCGGATCCCCAGGCGGTAGTTTTCGGTCGCCTTGTTCTGTTCGATGTAGCCGCGCGACTCCAGCGTCGCGAGCAAGCGGAAGACGTTATTCTTGTGCAGTTTCAATCGCTTGCTGAGCTCGGTGACGCCCAACTCGTCGTGCTCGCCGACGAACTGCTCGAGCACGTCGAGCGCATGCGACACCGATTGGATGATGTAGTTGGTTTTCTCGCGACGCACCCTGGCCTCCCGGGTTTGCGGAAAAGGCGTTTTAGCTACCCAGCCACCCGGATCCCTGTCAACCGCCGCGCGGGTTGCGCTGGCGGCGAGCAACCCGTTAGTGATGAGCGCGATTTTCGGATCTGGAGGACGCCGACATGGATATTTCTTCGAGCGCAGTGCAGATCACCACCGCCGACGGCCGGATGACCGGTCACCTGGCGCGCCCTACCGGAGGCGGAAAACATCCGGGCGTGCTGGTGATCATGGAGGCGTTCGGCCTCAACGGACACATCAAGCGAGTCACCGAGCGCATCGCCGCCGAGGGCTACGTCGCGCTCGCGCCAGACATGTATTACCGCCAGCCGAACAACGTCGTCGGCTACGACAGTCTGCCCGACGCCATTCGGTTGATGACCACGCTGACCGACGCACAGATCGTCGCCGACATTTCCGCCGCGCTGGCGTTGTTACAGGCTGATCCCGGCGTGCGTATCGATCGCATCGGCATCACCGGGTTCTGCATGGGCGGTCGCATCAGCTTCCTCAGCGCTTGCACGCAGTCCGCGATCAAAGCCGCGGCGCCGTTCTACGGCGGCGGCATCGGTGGCTTGCTCGATCAGGCAAGCAAGATCAGCTGCCCGCTCCTGTTGTTCTTCGGCGATCAGGATCCGTTCATCCCCAACGATGAAGTCGCGCACATCGAGCGGACGCTCGCCGACCTCGGCAAGCAGGCCGAGGTGAAGCTGTATCCGGGCGCTCCGCACGGATTCTTCTGCGATGAGCGGGAGTCGTATCGCGCCGATGCCGCGACCGACGCGTGGGGCAAGCTGAAGGCCTTCTTCGCCAAGCATCTCGCGTCGTGAGCTTTGCCGCCGTCACCCGGCCCGCGCCGCGGCACGGCGCCAACCTCGTCATCACGTGTGAGCACGCCACGGCGGCGATGCCGGCGGAGTATGCCGATCTCGGCTTGAGCGCCGCGCAGCGCGCCGATCACATCGGCTGGGATATCGGTGCCGCGGCGGTGGTGGAGGAGTTGGCGCGGCAACTGGACGCCGCTGCCGTATTGAGCGGCGCGTCGCGCTTGCTGGTGGACTGCAATCGCGACCTGCCGGACGCCGACTTGATCCCGTCCGTCAGCTGCGGCATCGCGGTTCCCGGCAACCGCGCCGTCGATGCCGCCGAGCGCGCCGCCCGCCTGGCGCGCTTTTACGATCCGTTCCACGTCGCGGTCGACGCGGCGCTGACGCAACATCCCGGCGCGCTGCTGCTGAGCGTGCACTCGTTCACGCCCGCGCTGCACGGGCGCGAGCGGCCGTTCGACATCGGCGTTTTGTTCGACGCATTCGATGAGGTCGCGCATGGGCTCGCGGCGCGCGCCGCCGCGAGCGGTTTTGCCGTGCGCTTGAACGAGCCGTACTCGGGCCTCGATGGCTTGATCTTCAGCGCCCGCTCGCACGGGACCCGTCACGGCGCGCGCTACGTCGAGCTGGAGATCAACAATCGCCTACTGCGCACCGATGCCGCGGCGCGGTTGGTCGCCGCGCGCCTGACCGATGCGGTCGGCGCGCTGCTCGCGTCGCCGTCCGACGCGCCCGCATAGAGAATTGGAGATCATCGCATGCGCATTGTGCTGTTCGGACAAGCCGCGTTCGCGGAGCAGGTACTCGACGGCCTGCGCGCCCGCGGCCACGAGATCGCCGCGGTGTATTGCCCACCCGATGCCGGTGCGAAGCCGGACCCGGTCAAGGCGCGTGCGCAGCTCTTCGGAATCTCCGTGCATCAGCATGCAACGCTCAAGGGCGCGGCGATTGCCGAAGAAGTCGCCGCGTACGCGGCGGATCTCGGCGTGCTGGCCTACGTGACGCAGATCATTCCGCCGGCAGTGTTCGCGGCGCCGCGGCTCGGCAGCATTTGCTTTCACCCCTCGCTGTTGCCGCGCTACCGCGGCGGCAGCGCGATCCCCTGGCAAATCATCAAGGGTGAGACGCGCACCGGCGTCAGCCTGTTCTGGGTCGATCCCGGCATCGACACCGGGCCGCTGCTGCTGCAGCGCGAGGCGGTCATCGCGCCCGACGACACCGGCGCGACGCTCTATTACAACACGCTCTTTCAGCTCGGCATCGACGCGACGTTGGATGCCGTCGATCAGGTCGCCGCCGGCACGGCGCCACGTCAGCCGCAAGACGAGGCGCGCGCGACCTACGATCCCCTCTGCCGCGATGAGCACGCCCAGGTCGATTGGCGGCGTCCGGTCGCCGACGTCTACAATCAAATCCGCGGCTGCGATCCGCAGCCGGGCGCTTTCGTGCTGCGCGCTGTCGCGAAGATGCGACTCTACGATGCGCGCCGCAGCGATGCGCCTGGGACGGCACCGGGCATCGTCGGTGCGATCGGTCCCGACGGTCTTACCGTGGGCGCCGGCGGTGGGGCGCTGCGCATCGGCCG
>Ga0265339_10000706_pt1 | contig 25891 bp, 21 predicted proteins | sample 4CB219metaG_FD_202085 | JGI IMG/M metagenome (GOLD analysis project Ga0265339, IMG submission 202085) | Rhizosphere microbial communities from Carex aquatilis grown in University of Washington, Seatle, WA, United States - 4-CB2-19 metaG | ecosystem: Host-associated > Plants > Roots >... | reverse complement strand
CCTCGATGCTGAATACCAGTATCGGGAACATCGGCTCGCAGATCGCTCGTCTGCGGCGCGAGCTATTGACCAAGGTCGGCTCCGGGGCGCCGGGAATCGAGTCGCTCGCACAGAGCCATCTCGCCGTCGGCAACTGACCATCGACAAGTGATCAGGGGTCGCGTTCCGTGATGCATGTGCCGCAGAGGAGGTTCTGCGGCGGAGGATGAGAAACGATGACTGATGCGAAGCAACCCGCCGCGGGTGCGGGTGCGCAGTGCCCGGACTTTGAAGTCCTGTCCTGCTTCGCTGACGGTGAGTTGGACGCACCGCACAGCGTTGCGGTGCGGGCACATATTGACGCCTGCGGGCGCTGCGCGCCGCTCGCGCACAAACTGCGCGAGGGCTTCGAAGCCGGCCATGCTGCAGCGGCTGCCGGCATCGGCGGCTCCGGATGCGCCGGCGAGGAATCGCTGGTGCTGTACGCCAGCGGAGCGCTGACCGGCGCGTTGCGCGACGAGATGACTGCGCACGTCGGTGGCTGCGACCCGTGCGTGGCGAGCCTCGGGCGGCTGCAGCGCCGCCTGCGCATGGCGTCGGAGATCGCGGCGCCAATTCCACCCGCCCTGCAACGCCGCGCCGCCGCTGCGTTGCTCGATGGGCTGGTCGACATTGTGCCAGTCGAGGCTGAGGGGCCTCGCCCGGTCGCGGTGCGCCACGCTCCATCGCTGGCGGAACGCTTGCGCGGTTGGCTGCGCGTCCCGGTGCTGGCACCGGTGGCGCTCGCCGCCGCAGCGCTGTTCATGGTGGTCGTCGGCCACCAATCGGGCAGCGTGTCGAATGACGTCGAACGCAGCCGCGCGCTGCCGGCGTCGCACACCTCGTTACGCGTGACAGCCGCCGAGGCGCCGGTCTACCAGCGCCCGAGTGGTCAATCGGCAGTGATCGGCACCGTGAGGCGCGGTGCCGTGATCGAAGTTGCCGGTGAGGAGCGCGGTTGGTACGAGGTGCGACTCGAAGGGGGATCTCCGGGTTGGGTGGCTCGGGAGGCCTTCGAGTGATCGGTGAACGCTGAACAAACGAACAGACTGACAAGCGACCGGCGCGGACGCGAAGCGGCGTTGCCGCTGGTCGTCCTCGCGATTCTCGCGTTGGGCGGCGTCGCTCGCGCCGTCGATGCGCTGCCGCTCGGCTGCGGCGTGCCGGCGTCGAAAGTCCTGCCATCGGGCGGAACGGATACCTATCGCTTCAACGTTCCGGCCGGCGCGCAGATCCTCATGCAAGGTGCCTCGGTCTCGCCGAGCACATTTGCCGGCTTGCGCATGCGCGTAGTGGGCGGCGGAAACGATCAGGATACCTGCAGCGGTATCCTGCAATTCACCAGTCGCGGCGGCCCGACGGATGTGGAGATCTCGCAGTGTAGCGGCAGTGGCGGCGGCCTCTACACCCTGACGCTGAACGTCGTCTCGGATGGCGCCGGCAACTGCGCCGAGCCCCTGCAGTGCGGGGGGACGCCGGATGGGACCGGCTTCGCGATTCCCGGCGAGGTCGATTCGTACTCGATCGACATGATCGCTGGCGAAAGCGCGACGATTCTCAAGAACTATACGGAGCAGCCTGGGCAGCCGAGCATGCGTCTGTTCGACCCTGACGGACAGCGGGTCGAGACCGACGTTTGTACCGGCCAGGTCACCTTTACCGCGGCGAAGACCGGTATCTACACGGCGTTGATCAGCCCCTGCCAGTTCACGCCGACCTATCTGTATCGGCTGGTGCTGTCGCGCGATTCCTGTCCGCCCGGCCCGACCATTACCACGCTCGGCGTGGCGCGGGCGGACAACACGACGCTGCAATCGATCGGCGTCGACGATGCCGATCGGCCGATTTTCAACGTTCCGGTCGGGCAGGGCTTCTCCCTCATCGTCGAGGCGCGCGCCGGCACCAACCGCTTCAATCCAGGGCCCTCGTCGGTGCCGTACGGCGACGGAGAGGCACCGGACATGGAGATGATCCTGTCGCGGCCGCTCGGCGACGGCGACCCGACCGTCTGCGATACGAGCCCGCCGAATTTCGGCGGAGTGCCGGCGACGAGCCCATTTATGTTCGGCGATAGTGGGGAGGATCTGGACATCATCCACGACCTCGGCTGTCGCTTCGTCGACGGCAAGGGCACCTTTGAAGCACGGCAAAGTGACGACGAAGCGTGTACGCGCGTCGACCGCGCCGCGTTCGGCTTCGGCTTTGTCGACCGCGGTTCGCGCCTGCAGTTCTGCGGCCAGATCACCTCGGCCTGGTCGTTTGCGAGCGGCGACACCATCGTCGCCGCGCGCGTCAAAGATCAGCGCGAAGGCCAGTTCGGCGCCGTGCGCGAGATGGTCATCCGCGTCGGCGATGCCAATCCCGCCACCACGACGCCGACCGCGACGCCGACGCCCACCGCGTCGCGCCCGCCGACCAGTACGGCGACGCGCTCGCGCACCTTCACGCCGACGGCCACCGCCACGGAGCCGACGATTCGCTTTACGCCGACCGTCACGCGCACCCGCACGCCGACCCGCACGCGCACGCCGACACCGACCTGGAACGGCACGCCGCCGACGGTCACGCCGGTTTGTGCCGGCGACTGCGACGGCGACGCGTCGGTGACCATCTCTGAGCTCACGGTCGTGCTCAACATCGCCCTCGATCGGCAGCCGCTGTCGGTTTGTCCCGCCGCCGCCGGCGCGGACGGCCAAACGGTGGACATCACAGCGGTCATCGCGGCGGTGCGCCGGGCGCTCACCGGCTGCAGCTGAGCGCTCCTCGGCCGGCTACCTGACAGCGCGCGGCGCGCCTGCTAGCCCAGGCGCGCCATGCCTGTGCCGTCGAACGCCGCTGCGCCGCTGTGCCCGCACTATCCGCAGTGCGTCGGCTGTACGCTGATCGGCTCGCCCTACACCGCACAGCTGGCGGCCAAGCGGGCGCGCATTGCCGAAGCCTTGGCGGCCTACCCGCGCCTGCGCAGGGTGTCGGCACCGGAAGTAACCGGTTCGGCGCGTGTCTTCGGCTATCGCAATCAGGTGAAGCTGGTCGTGCGTGCCGCGCGCGACGGGCTGCTGCTCGGTGTCTACCGGCCCGGTACACACACGGTGGTCGACATCGGCGAATGCCCGGTGCACCACCCACACATCACGCGCGTGCTCGCCGGCGTGCGCGCGGCGTTGGCGCAGGCACAGGCGCCGGCGTACGACGAGCGCGACGGCAGCGGCTGGCTGCGCTACGTCGTCGTGCGCGTCAGCGAGTGGAAGCACGCGGCGCAGATCATCTTGGTCGTTCGCGATCGACAGTGGCGCGGGGAGCGCGCCCTGTGCGAGCGACTGCGCCGCTTGCGCGGCGTCGCGGGTGTGGTGCTCAACCTGAACCGCAGCCGCGGCAACGTCATCTTCGGCGAGCAGTTCCACGCCTCGCCGCGCGAGCTATCGCTGCTGGAGCGCATCGGCGGCCTTAAGCTGAGCAGTCGCGCCGGCGCGTTTCTTCAGGCCAACATCGGCACGGCGCGGCGGGTGTACGAGTGCGCAGCGCGCCTGGCGGCAATGCAGCCGGAGGAGGTGGCGGTCGACCTCTACGCCGGCGTCGGGGCGATCAGCTTCCATCTGGCGGCCAACGCCGATTTCGTGATGGGTATCGAGGAAGTGGCGAGCGCGGTGCTCGACGCGAAGCTCAACGTGCGGCTGAACGGCTACCACAATGTGCGCTTCGTGACGGCGCCGGCTGCGGAAGGTATGGCGCACGCCGCCGAGATGCTGACGCGTGTCGACGTCGTCAGTTTGAATCCGCCGCGCAAGGGCGCCGACGAGGCGACGCGCAGCGCCATCGCCGCGGTGCAGCCGTCGCGCATCGTGTACGTGTCGTGCGAGCCCCAGACGCTGGCGCGCGATCTCGACTGGTTCGCGGCGCGCGGTTGGTCGGTGACCGCGCTCGAGGCGTTCGACATGCTGCCGCAGACCGAGCACGTCGAGTGCGTCGCGCGGCTGACGCGCTGAGGCCGGGTGGCCGCCGCGTCAATGCGGCGGCAGGCGCACGGCATCCCAGCGCTGGAATTCCATGGTCGTGCGGCGCCGCGTGATGCGCCAGCCGTCCGCCAGGCGGGCCAGATCGTCGAGGTAGCGCACGCCGACGATGAAGTCTTCGTCTTCGTCCTCGCCCTCGAGGCGGTGGTACACGAGCGCGTAGGTCTCGCTGCCGGCGCGATCGCCGTGCAGATCGATCAAATAGTTGGTCAGCAAATGCATGGTCGTTCGGTAGCGCGGCATGCGCTCGCGCAGCGCGTCGAGCGCGATGTCGATGGTGCCGTTGCCGAGCGAGCCTCGTAGCGCGCGTCGGCCGCAAAACAGCTGGCGACGATGGTCAGATCGCGCCGGTCGACGCCGTGCGCGTAACGAGTCAGCAGATCGTGGATGGCGGCGCGATCGACCAGCGCCTGCAGCTGCGGATCGAGTGCCATGCGCGCTCTTACGCAGTGCCGCGCAGGGTGGTCAACCGACGAATGTGCCGGGGCGCTTGACTCGTTCGCCGACGGCGACGAAGCTCGCGCGCATGCGCTGCGGCTCCTGCGCCACGGAGCTCCTTCCGGGCAAAGCGTTCTGCCATGCCTGCGGCGCCCGTACGCCGCAGGCCTGCGTCCAGTGCGGCGCGGCGCTCACTCCGGGCTTCAAGTTCTGCCCGGATTGCGGCCACGCGGTCGACGCGCCCGCCACGGCGGCGCCCGCGGCCGCTGCGTCAGCCGCAGCGCCCGCGACCAGCGTGCCGGAGATGCTGGCGGAGAAGATCCGCGCCGCCCAGCAAGCGGCGGGCGAACGCAAGCAGGTGACGGTGCTGTTCTGTGACCTGGCCGGCTCCACCGCCGTCGCGGGCGATCTCGATCCGGAAGTCTACCGCGAGCTGCTGGAGCAATACGTCGCCCTGGCGTTGCACGAGGTCTATCGCTTCGAAGGCATCGTCACGCAGCTCTCCGGCGACGGCTTCATGGCGCTGTTTGGTGCGCCGATTGCGCACGAGGATGCGCCGCAACGCGCCGTGCGCGCCGCCCTATCGATCCGCGACGCGCTGGCGCATTTCAACGACCAGCTGGTGCGCGAGCGCGGCATCGCGCTGCCGGCGCGCATCGGTCTCAACACCGGTCCGGTGGTGGTCGGCACGGTCGGCAACGATCTGCGCATGGATTACACGGCGATCGGCGACACCACCAATCTCGCCTCGCGCCTTGAGACGCTGGCAACGCCGGGCACGATCCTCATCAGCGAGACGACGGCGCGGCTGGTGCGCGGCTTCTTCGAATTGCGCGAAGTCGGCCCGTTGACGGTGAAAGGCAAGGCCGATCCGGTCCCTGCCTTCGAGGTGCTGAGCGCGCGCGCGGTGGCGAGCCCGATGGCGGTGGCGGCCGAACGCGGCCTGACGCCGCTGGTGGGCCGCGCCGGCGAGCTGGCGCAGTTGCAGGCGTGCTATGACCGCCTGGCGTCGCGCTACACGCAGGTGGTCGCGGTGGTCGGCGAGGCCGGAAGTGGCAAGTCGCGGCTCATCTATGAGTTCCGCCAGCACTTGCTGGAGCGCGGCGAGCCGATCGCGATTCTGGAAGGGCGCTGCGCCGCGCTCAGCCAGCATGTGCCCCTGGCGCCGTTCGTGACACTGCTGCGCCAGTACTTCGACCTGGAATCCGCCGATAGTGAAGCGGCGGCGTGCGGCAAGGTGGCGGCGCGGCTCGGCAAGACGGCGGAGACGATCGACAGCGCCTATCCATTGCTGTGCCGCGTGCTGTCGGTACCGGCCGAGCTGCCGGCCGACATGCCGCTCGAAGCGCTCAAGCAGGAGACCTTCGAGGCCATCGGCAAGCTGATCAATGCCGAGAGCCTCAAAGCGCCGGTGGTCCTGATCCTCGAAGATCTGCACTGGATCGACGAGTCGTCGCTGGAGCTGCTTGAAATGGCGCTGACACGGCTGATGCGCGCGCGCGTCCTGATCCTCATCAGCCATCGCGCCGAGTTTCGCCACGCCTGGCGCACCAGCGCAGCGCTGACGCAGGTGCATCTACGTCCGCTGCTCGAGGCCGACGTCACGGCCATCGTCCGCGCGCTCGCCGGTGGACCGCTGCCGCCGGAGCTGGAAGCGCGCATCCTCGCCAAAGCCGAGGGCAGCCCATTTTTCGCCGAGGAGCTGACGCGGTCGCTCGAGGAAGAGGGCTTCCTGGATCACGCCGGACGCGGCGTGCGGCTGACCCGTCCGGTGGAAGAGATTCTCATTCCCGGCAGCGTGCGCGAGGTGATCGCGGCCCGGCTCGATCGCGTGCGGCCGGGCGCAAAGCGCATCGCGCAGGTGGCGGCGGTGCTCGGGCGTCAGTTCCGCCGCAGCGACCTGCTGCAACTGGTCGAGGGCGAGCAGATCGATCTCGACGCCGAGCTCGCCGAGCTGACGCGGCGCGGCGTGATCCACCGCAAGAGCTTGTTCTCGGACGACGAGTTTCGCTTCGGCGAGAGTCTGACGCAGGAAGTGGCGTACGACAGCTTGCTGCTGAAGCAGCGCCGCCAGCTGCACGGGCGCGTCGCCGCACAGCTCGAGGCCGGCGGCGGCGACACGTCGTTGTCGCGTCCGGCGTTGCTCGCGCATCACTACGCGCGCAGCGACGAGCGCGAGCGTGCGATCGAGACGCTGCTGGCGGCGGCCGCCGACGCCGAGCGCTTGCCGTCGTATCGCACCTCCCTGGAATTGTTCCGGCAGGCCTGGGAAATGGGCGAGGCCTTGCTGCGCGACGGCAAAGCCGATCCGCGCGTGCGCAAGTGGGTCATGGATGCGACCGCCGGCTATGCGCGCATCGCGGTACTGTATGGCACCGCGGTCGAGGTCGACGCCGAGCGCGCGGCGCTGCGCGCGCGCGAGCTGGCATTGGAGCTCGGCGACAAGTCGACCGCGGCGGTGCAGCGCGTCATGCACGGCATGTTGCTCAGCGCCGACCCGGCGCGCTTCGCCGAGGGCGTCGGGCTGACCGAGACGGCGGTGAGCGAGATGCAGGACCTGGGCAACACGCCGCTGGTCCTGCACGCCTCGCGCGCTTTGGCGTGGAACGCGCTGCTCGACGGGCGCTTTGCCGCGGCGCGCACGACACTCGACCATGTGCTGTACGAGCTGGAGCAGGCCGGACAGCGCGAGGCGCTGTCGGATGTGTACGTCAGCACGCGCTGGATGCGCGACGGCGTCATTCAGTCGAGCGACGATTACTCCGCCGCCTTCGCGCACGCGACGGAGACCTTCGAGCTGGCGCAGCGCGCCAACAATCGCACCACGCAGAGCGGTTCGGCGTCGGTGCTGGCGCAAGTGCACATGGCGCGCGCCGAGTACTCGCTGGCGCGCAAGTGGGCGGGCATCAGCCTCGAAGTGTCCGAGCAGATCGGCAGCCTCGCCGGCGTGCACCGCGGCGAGGCCTTGCTACTGGCGGCCCGCGTCGCGCTCGGCGAGATGGTGACGCTGGGTCCGCTGGCCGATCGCCTGCAAGACGGCATCGCACAGGGCGGCAACATGCTGATGGCGATTCAGCCGGTGGTCGAGGCGTTTCTCGGCCTCGGCGAGGTGAAGCGCGCCGAACGCGCCGCGCGCGTCGCGGTCGAGCGCGCCGCCGGGCGCTTGCGCATCCTGCTCGCCAAGGCAGCCCTGGCCGACGTGCTGGTGCGCCAAGGCCCCTCGACCTGGGCCGAGGCGGAGCGCACCGTCGACCGCGCGCTCGGCTTGGCGGAGGCGATTGGCTGTCGCTCGGTGCAGGTCCAGGCGCTGCTCGCGCGCGCGCGCCTGGCGCTGGCGCACGACGCGACCGACGATGCGCGCCGCGCCCTCGAAGCGGCGCAGGCGCGCGGCCGCGAGATCGGCCTGGTGCGCTACGACCGCCTGATCGCGCTGCTGCTCACGCAGGTCGACGTCGGCTTGAGCGCCGCCGCGTCGTAGGCGACGCGGTCGGAGCGGGGGGCGCGCGCTCAGTCCGCCGCCGCGCGCACCGCGGCGATGACTTCGTCGACTTGCGCGTCGCTGAAGAACGGCGACATCGGCAGCGACAGGACTTCGCGCGCCACGGCTTCCGCGACCGGGAAGCTGCCGTTGCGGTAGCCGAGGTGCTGGTAGCCCGGCTGCAGGTGCAACGGCAGCGGATAGTGGATGCCCGTGCCGATGCGGCGCTCGGTCAGGCGCCGCTGCAGCAGATCGCGCTGCGTGCTGCGCACGGCGTACTGATGCCAGACGTGCCCGACGCCGTCGCGCCGGCGCGGCAACGCGAGCGGCAAGCCGCCGAGCCCGGCCGCGTAGCGCTCCGCGACGGCGCGACGCCGTGCATTCCACGTCTCGAGATGCGGCAGCTTGATGCGCAGCACAGCGGCGTGCAGCGCGTCGAGACGTGAGTTGCGCCCGTCGCCGATCAAATGCTCGTATTTCGTCTGCTCGCCGTGGTTGGCGATCAGCCGCATGCGCGCCGCGAGTGCGCCGTCCGCGGTGACGATCGCGCCGGCATCGCCCATCGCACCGAGATTCTTGGTTGGATAGAAACTGAAGCAACCGACGTCGCCGATCGACCCGACGCGGCGCGACGCACCGTCGACTGGGCACGTCGCGCCATGCGCTTGCGCGGCGTCTTCGATCAACGCCGCGCCGTGCGCGCGGGCCAGCGGCACCAGGCGCGCCATGTCGGCCGGGTGCCCGTAGAGGTGCACGGCGATGATCGCCTTCACTGGCTGCGTGCCGAGCAGCGCCGCCGCGGCGTCGACGTCGAGCGTGTAGTGTCCATCGATATCGACAAACAGCGGCCGCGCACCGCTGCGCACGATCGCTTCGACGGTCGCCGCAAAGGTGAACGGCACGGTAAGCACCGCGTCGCCCGGCCCGATGCCGAGCGCCTGCAGGGCGATTTCGATGGCGTCCGAGCCGTTCGCCACGCCGAGCCCGTGCACGGTGTCGCACGCCGCGGCGAACTCCGCCTCGAAGCCGCGCACGTCCTCGCCGCCGACGAAGGCGGTGCGCTCGATGATGCGGTGGAGCGCCGCGTCGATCTCGCCGCGCAGCGCCCGATATTCGGCGCTCAGGTCGAGGAGCGGGACGGCCATGTGCGGCATGCGGGCGGCGCGCCGCGATCGCCCGGCGGACGACGGCGGCGCGCCGCGACGGCGCAGCGAGACTTAGTGCTTCACCGGCGGGTGGTAGAGCACCAGCATGGTGTAGGTGAGGGCGGGGCGGTCGTCGCTGCCGACCACGTGCACGGCGATCTCGGTGGTCACCTGTGTGCCCTTCGGCTTGGCCTCGACACCGACCAGCCGGGCGCGCGCATGCACCTTTGCGCCGGCCGGCACCGGGCTGACGAAGCGCAATTTGTCGGAGCCGTAATTGGTCGCATTGCCGTAGCCGGTGATCTTGTGATCGGACGCGGCGCGCACGGTGGGGATCAGGCTCAGGGTCAGGAAGCCGTGCGCGATGGTGCCCTTGAACGGGCTTTCTTTCTTGGCGCGCTCGACGTCCACATGGATCCACTGATGATCGCCGGTCAGCTCGGCGAACTTGTTGATCATGTCCTGTGTGATCTCGATTTCAGGCCCCCAGGCGCCGAACGTCTCGCTCACCTTGGCGCGCAGCGCCTCGATATCGTCGAACCGGATCTCCTGCATGTGCTCCTCCCAGAGTGCTGGATACTGTCGAGCGGACGCCCGATCGCCTCGGTCCTAGTATGGCGGGGCGGCGCGGTTCAACGCCGGCGCGCTCAGCCGGCGGGATGGAGCGCGGCGAAGGCGGGCGAATAGAGGCGCAAGGCATCGTAGAGCTCGGCCAGAGCGATTTGCCCCGGCGCGGTGGGCGCGCCGGCGAACGAATAGGTGAGTAGCGAGCCGAGCAGCGGGAAGAAGAGGCGCGACGCGGTGCCGTGCGCGCCCATGGCGATGACGATGCGTGGCCCGCCCGGTTGCCGCAGCAGGTCGACGAGGCGGCCGAGGTCGTTCGGCTCACCCGCGGTGGCGGCGATCTTCACGACGTCGGCGCGGCGAGCGCCGTCGGCGAGGCGCGCAGCGAGCGTCGCGCTCGGCGGCGTTCGCTCGAAGTCGTGTGACGATGCGATGGCCAGCTTGCCATGGCGGCGCGCCAGGGCGACGACCGTGTCGCACAACGGCGACGCCAGCTCGATGTCGAGGGCATCCGCATATGGCACGACGGCCTCGTACAGGGCGTGCCGGTCCGCATCGTCGAGCCCGCCGGTCCCGCCTTCGGCGTGCGAGCGCACGGTGGCCAGCAAGGGCTTGCCGAGCGCCTGCGCACGCTGCGCCGTCTCGATCGCGGAGGTGGGATCGCGGCCAGCGCACAGGTCGAGGCGCAGCTCGACGACATCGGCGAGCGGCAGCCAGGCCTCGGCCGTCGACAGATCCGCGTCGGTGATCGCCACCGCGATGCGCGGCACGGAGCCGAGATCCAGGTTGCCGAGGCGAGGCATGCGCGACCGTCGCACGAAGCGCGCCGTGCGCCAAGGCCTTCAGCCGAGCGCGTGGCGGCCGGCGAAGGTGGCGAGCACGCCGATCTCCTCGATGCGCTCGACCGGGACGCGCATCAGGTCGTCGCTCATGACGACGGCGTCGGCGCGCGCCCCGGCCGTGAGCTCGCCGATGCGGCCGCGCATGCCGAGCGCGGCGGCGGCGCCGCGCGTGTACATGTGCAGCGCCTCGGCAACCGTCACCGCTTGGTCCGCCACCAGCGCCACGCCGCCGGCGTCGCGGCGGCCGACGGCGGTGGCGATGGCGGCGCGCACGTCGAAGGTGAAGACCGGCGCGTCGGAGCTGCCGGCGAGGGTGAGCCCGGCGTCGAGCATGGTGCGGTGCGCTTGATAGATGAGGCCGCGCGGCAGACCCGTCTGGCGCAGCAGCGCGCCGGTGTCGCGCAATTGGACCGGTTGCACCACGATGTGCGCGTCGATGTCGACGGCGCGCCGCAGCGTCGGCTCGTCGAGAAAGAAGAAGTGGTCGATGCGCGGTGGTCGGCGGCCGTGGTGCGCCGCCGTCAGCGCGCCGAGGGCTTGCGCGACGGCTTCGTTGCCCGCCGCATGGATGCCGACGCCATGGCCGGCCGCGCAGGCCTGCCGAACCAACGCCGCCAGCGTGTCCGCGTCGTAGTACAGCAGACCGGTATGCAACCGCCGGTCGGCGCCGAAGTGCGCCGGCTGCTGCAGCGCCAGGCGCCACGGCGTGCTGGAACGCGTCCGCAGCGTGCGGCCGAGCATGCTGGCGAACTGCCGCACGGCATCGCGCAGGCTGATGCAGATGGCGCAGCGCGTGCCGCCGTCGGTGAACAGCTTGAGCGGCCCGCGCGTCAGGCGGCCGTCGCACCACTCGGGATCGATGCCGTCGGCGCGCGGGTCGGGCACGGCGAACATGTTCTCGGCCAACGGCATCATCGTCACACCCAGCGCCAGCTGCGCGCGGCGCTGCCACTCGCGATAGAGCGACTCCATCGACGCCGGCACGGCGGCGTCGCAGACGTGCGTGACGCCGGCCGCCAGCACGCGCTCCTGATACCCGTTGGCGCGGGCGAACCACGCTTCGCGATCCGTCGCGATCAGTGCCTGGCGCGCCGCCGACTCGGCCTGGCCGAAGCAGCGCTCGGCGACGCGCCCGTCGAGGCGGCCGTCGCGCGCGCGGCCCATTACGCCGCCCGGCGGATCGCGGCGCAGCGCGCTCAGGCCGGCGCGCTCGAGGCCGAGCGAGTTGAGAACGCCCTCGTGGTAGGTGAAGTGAATCAGCAGGACCGGATGCTGCGGCACGACGCGATCCAAGTCGTCGCGATCCGGTGCGCGTCGCTCGCGCAGGTGCGTTTCGTCGTAGCCGATGAGGACGATCCAACGCCCCGGCGGGGTTTCGTCTGCCGTGCGTTTCAGCACCGTCAGGACGTCCTGCAGCGAGCGACACGGCGGACAGCGCACTTCGGCGAAGCCGGCATACGTGGCGGCGAAGCAGAGGTGATGGTGCGCGTCGATGAAGCCGGGGTAGACCACCGCGCCGCGCAGATCGCGCTCCTCGGCACGCGGCGTCGCGGCGCGCACGGCCGCCAGATCACCGACGGCGGTGATGTGCCCGTCGGCAAAGCCGACGGCTGTCACGACGCGGCCGGCGGCGTCGAAGCAGTGCACCGCCGCGTTGTGCAGAATCAGGCGATCGAACGGTGCGAGCGGCATGCCGCGTTAGCGCTTACCGAAGCGGGGGCGGGCGAGCGAACGGCCACGGCGCGGCGGTGGCGGTCTCGACTTGCCGCGCGAGCGCCGATAACTACCCACTCTCGTGACGGCGAAGCGCACCTTCTGGATCTGTCTGTTGGCGATCGTCGCCCTGGCTGCGGTGGTGCGCATCACCTGGTTGCAGGATCTGCCGCCCGGCTTGTTCTGTGACGAGGCGGGCAACGGCTACAACGCCTATCTGCTCGGCCACACGGCGCACGACGAGAACGGTGTGCTGCTGCCGCTGTACATTTGGTCGTTCGGCGTCAGCTACAAGAATCCGCTCTTCATTTACGCGGCGATGCTGCCGGTGCGCCTGTTCGGGCTGAGCGAGTTCAGCGTCCGCCTGACGGCGGCGCTGTTCGGCGTCGCCACCGTGCTCGGCATGGGCCTGCTCGGCCGCATCGTCTTCGGCAGCGCCGGCGGGTTGATCGCCGCCTTGCTGCTCGCCCTGGTGCCCTGGCACGTCCATTTCAGTCGCATCGCCTTCGAGCTGATCGCCTTCCCCTGTGTCTTCATCTTCGCCTTTGCCGCCCTGGCGGCCGGGGTGCGCGGCAGGCGGCGCTGGCTGCTGGTCGCCGGGCCGCTGTTCGCCCTGTGCTTCTACGCCTATGCGCCGTCGAAGCTCTTCGTCCCGGTGTTCCTGCTCGGCGCCTTGCTCGCCTACGCGCGGCGCCTGTGGGCGGTGAAGGGGACCGCCGCGGCGGCCATCGCGCTGATGCTGCTGACCGCGGTGCCCATCATCGTCTTCGACCTGCAGCATCGCGAGCGCTCGCAGCAGTACTTCAGCCGCACCACGACGCTCGATCCGGCGCAATCGGTCGGCGACAACGCGCGCCGCGTGCTCGACCAGTACGAGCGCTTCTTCTCCGAGAACTTCCTGTTCGAGCGCGGCGACCCCTTGGCGCGCCACGCCGTGCCGACCGCCGGCGAGCTGTATTGGATGATGCTGCCGCTGCTGGCGCTGGGCGTGTTGTGGTGCCTGTGGCCCGGCCACGTCGAGGGCAAGCTGTTCCTCTGGTGGCTGGTGCTCTATCCGGTCGCGCCGGCGCTGATGAACGAAGCGCCGAGCGCGTCGCGCGGCTTCATCGGCGTCGGGGCCTTCGTGGTCATCGCGGCCGCCGGCGCGACGGCGATTCTCGCGACACTTGCCCGGCTGTTGCGGCGCTGGCCGCGAGCCCTGTCGGCGGCGCAGCTGGCGGCGATGGCGATGGTGCTGTTCGCCTTGGGTCGCGAGAGCTGGCGCTATGGCGAGAGCTACGTGCGCGACTACCCGGCGTATGCCGCGGCGGAGTTCCAGTACGGCTACCGCGACGCCATTCAGTTCATGGAAGAGCGGCGCGGCCAGTACGGAACGATGTTGCTGACCGCCAATCGGGTCAACATGCCGCAGATCTTCACCGCCTTCTACAATGCCGAGCGTCCGCAGGGACCGCTGCGGCATGGCGACGACGGCTATTTGATCATCGATCCGGCGGAGTATGCGCGCTACGACTTGAAGACGCCGATCCTGGCGGCGTTGCGCGACGACGATCTGCGCCTGTTCGACGACTACACCGAGCTGCATCGCGTCATGCGGCCCGACGGCAAGCTGGAGTACTCGATTGCCGAGGTGCGCAGCCGCAAGCGCTTCCTGCGCGACTGGCTGATCCTGGGCCCGTTCGACAACGCCGGCGGCATCGGGGTCGGGCACGACTTCATTCCTCCGGGCACGGCGCCGACGCAAGAAGCGGCGAGCGCCTGGGGCCCGGCGTATTGGCGGCGGCTGATCCCGCAGTTCGTGCGCGTCGATCTCAACGCCGCGTTTCGCCAGCGCTCGGAGGTGGCCGGCAAGCCGCTCGAATGGCTGTGCGCGTACGCCACCGCGCAACTCGACGCGCCGAGCCCGCGACGCGCCGAGCTCGAGATCGGTGCCGCGGCGCAGCCGGTGCAAGCCTGGCTGAACGGGCATCCGCTGACTCAGAAGATGGTCAGCGTGCCGCAAGTGCCGCAGCGCTGGCCGGTATCGCTGGAGGCGGGCCCGAATCAAGTCGTCCTCAAGGTATGCAAGAACACCGGCGACTGGTGGTTCACGGCGCGCATCGTCGATGATGCGGGCAAGGACATGACCGACGTGACGATGCGCCCGGCGGTGGCGCAGCCGGCGCTGGCCGACAGTCCGCAGGTGCCGACGCAGCAGGTGGACGGGTTCAGCGGCGCGGTGCGCTCGAGCCGCTACTCGGAGCTGTACTCGGACTATCGCGGCAATGCGCCGGCGTGGTGGGAGGCGCTCGAGGATCCGGGCGGCGAGGCCGTGTGGCTGACCGCTGCGGTGCCGGCCAAGGCGCCGACGGTGTTCGATTTCACTGCGACGATGAGCGAGCAACCCGGGCAGGCCGAGCTGTTCATCAACGGGCAGTATGCGTTGACCTTTCGCACCGGGCGCTATGCGACGCCGCAGCGCTGGAGTCGCGGTCCGTACGTGTTGGAGTTCGAGCCCAAGCAGCAGGGCAACGATCTCTCCGGGGCGTGGCGACTGTTGGTGCCGGCCGAGCAGGTGACGGCCGGGCAACCGCTGCAGCTGCGCGTCGCGCACCGCGACGGGGCGCCGTTCTCGTTCTTCCAGATCAAGGGTCGTCAGGACACCGCCGCGTTCGAGCACTTGACGCTGCAGAGCGCCGCGGCGTTGGCGGCTGCGCCGGCGGACGAAGCGGCGGCGCCCGCGCCGACGCCCGCCGCACCAGGCACCTGAGGCGCCGCCGCAGCCGTAGCCCGCCATGCGTGAGACGTTCCAGCTCTGGCGCAACACGCGCTTGGTGGTGCTGACGGCGATGAGCGCATCGCTGTATGCGGCGCTCCTCATCCCGTTCAAGGTGTTGCCGCTGATCCCCGGCGTGACGGAGCTGCGACCCGGCAATGCCGTGCCCGTGGTGTGCTCGTTCCTGTTCGGCCCGGCGGCGGCGTGGGGCGCGGCGTTGGGCAATTTGATCGGCGACTTCTTCACCGGCCTCGGGCCGGGCGATCTGTTCGGCTTCGCGGGCAACTTTCTCTACGGGTTCTTGCCGTACCACCTCTGGCGCGCGCTGAGCGACGGCGATCCGGTGCCGCGCACCGCGCGCGCCTGGGTCGCGTTCGTCGGCGTCGTCGCGGTGTCGGCGGGCGTCTGCGCCCTGGTCGTCGGCTGGGGACTGAACCTGCTCGGCTTCGTGCCGTTTTCGGTGCTCGGCAATGTCGTCTTGTTCAACAATTTCGTCAGCTCCTGCGTGCTGGCGCCGCTGCTGCTCGCCGCCGTGTATCCGCGCGTCAAACAGGCCGGGCTGCGCTACGACGACCTGGTCGCCGTGCCGCGCTCGCCGAACTGGCGCTCGCGCCTCGGCGTCGCCTTGGTCGCGCTCGGCGTGGTAGCCGGATTTATCGTCGGCAACGCCATCTCGACCGGCCATCTGGAGATCGCCGCGCTGGTGACGTCGCCGCCCGGCACGCGCGCCGCACAGGTCGGCGTCGGTATACTGCCGTGCTTGGCGGTCGTCGGGCTCGGCCTGCTGCTGCTATGACCGCGGCGGATCGGCAGGCGCGGCTGCACGAGCCGGCGATCGCCGCGCTGTGCGCGGTCAGCTTCACCTACCGCGGCGCCCAACAAGCCGCCTTGCGCGATGTGTCGTTGGAGCTGCGGCGCGGCGAGTTCGTGGTCGTCATGGGCGCCACCGGCGCCGGCAAGACGACGCTCGCCAAGTGTCTGAATCGCACCGTGCCGCTGTTTCAACCCGGCGACCTGTCGGGACAGATCAGCATCGCCGGCGTGCCGATCGACGCGCGCAGCGTCTCCGACCTCGCCGGTGTCGTCGGGTTGGTGTCGCAGGACTTCGAGGCGCAGCTGTTCTCCACCAACGTCCGCAATGAGGTGGCGTTCGGCATGGAGCAGCTCGGCGTGCCGCCCGTGGAGATGGCGCGGCGCTTGGACGCGGCGCTGCGGCTGGTCGGCCTGCAGGGCTTCGCCGGGCGCGATCCGATCACCCTGTCGGGTGGCGAGAAGCAGCGCTTGGCGATCGCGGCGCTCCTGGCGCTTGAGCCGGCGCTGCTGATCCTCGACGAGCCGACCACCGATCTCGACCCGGCGGGCAAGGAGGAAATCTTTGCCGTGCTGGCGGCGCTGCGCGCGCGCGGGGCGACGGTCCTGTTGATCGAGCACGAAACGGCCGCGACACAGCACGCCGATCGCGTCGTCATCATGGCCGCCGGGCGCATCGTGGCGGACGCGCCGCCGGCGGCGGTGCTGCGCGATGTGGAACGGCTGGCGGGGCTCGGCGTCCGCCCGCTCGATCTCGACCGCATCGCGGCGGCGCTCGGATGGCCGAGCCGGGCGCCGTCGATCGCCGACGCGGCGGCGCGAATCGCCGTCCCGGCAGTGGCGCGCAGGGCGCCCTCATCAATAGAGACCCGCGCGCCGGCGGCGGCGTTGCTGCGCGTCGAGCACGTGTCGTTCGACTATGCGAGCGGCCACCGCGCGCTCGATGACGTGTCGCTGGCAATCGCGCCCGGGGAATTGGTCGCGCTGATCGGCCAGAACGGCTCCGGCAAGACGACGTTGGCGAAGTGCCTGAACGGCCTGCTGCGCCCGAGCGGCGGCCGCGTCTGGCTGCGCGACGCGGACATCGCCGCCATGCCGTTGCAGCGCGTCGCGCGCGACGTCGGCTACGTCTTCCAGAATCCCGACCAGCAGATCTTCGCCGCCAGCGTCGGCGAGGAGGTGGCCTTTGCGTTGGTCAACTTCGCCGTGCCCGAGGCGGAGCGCGGCGCGCGCGTCGCCGCCGCGCTGGAGGCGGTCGGCTTGCAGGGGCGCGAACACGTCGATCCGTTCCTGCTCGGCAAAGGCGAACGGCAGCGCTTGGCCGTCGCCGCGATGCTGGTGTTGGAGCCGGCGCTGTTGATTCTCGACGAGCCGACCACCGGCCTCGATTTTCGCGAGCAGCGTCGCATGTTGGCGTTGCTGCGGCAGCTCAACCAGCGCGGCTTGGCGCTGGTGGTGATCACGCACAGTCCCTGGGTGGTGGCGGAGTACGCGGCGCGCGGCATTCTGATGCGGGCGGGACGCATCGTCTTCGACGGGCCGCTGCGCGAGCTGTTCCAACGCGAAGCGTTGCTCGCCGAGTGTCATTTCCGCCTGCCCGATGCGACGCAGCTCGGCCGCGCGCTCGGCGTCAGCGCGCTCTCGGTCGACGAGCTGCTGGCTGCGATCGGCGCCCCGCCGGCGCCCGGAGCCGCGGCGCGCTGAGCCATGTACCTGTATCTCGACAACGATACCTGGGTGCACCGGTTGCATCCGCTGGTGCGGGTGGCCGGGATGGTGGCGGTGTTCATCACCGCCTTTTCGGTGAGTCGGCCGGAATGGCTCCTGCCGCTGGTGCTCGGGTTGGTGGCGCTGCTCGCCGGAACTGGATCGCTGGTCAACGTGCGCCGCCTGCGCGTGTTGTTCACCCTGGTCTTCATCTCCACGCTGCTCATCTGGACCCTCTTCTACGGCCCGGACGGTCAAGCGCCGCTATTCAGTTGGGGACCGATCCTGATCAGTCACACGGCGCCGCGCTTCGGCCTGGCGATGGCGCTGAAGCTGGTGACGTTCCTCGGCGGCGGCATCCTTTTTCTGTCCGTCACGCGCATCGAGGAGTTCGCCTATGCGCTGACCCGCCTCGGCGTGCCGTACAAGCTCGGCTTCACCATGACGATGGCCTTCCGGCTCGTCCCGGTGTTCGTCGACAGCGCCGGCGCGGTGGTCCAGGCGCAGCGCTGCCGCGGGCTCGATTTCGAGCGCGGCACGCTGTGGCAGCGCGTGCGCCGCTATGTGCCGGTGATGGTGCCGGTGTTCATGAGCGCGCTGCGCCGCGCCGACCAGATGGCGATGGCGCTCGAAGCGCGCGGCTTTCAATCGGATCGCCGCCGCACGCTGCTCGACCGCCACCCGGTTCGGGCCACCGACGTGCTGGCGAGCGCGCTGCTCGGCGCCGTGGTGCTGGCCTACCTCTGGCTGTGGCACAGCGGCGCGCTGGCGGTGTGAACGCGCACCGGGCTCGCCGATCCGCGACCCTCAGGCGGCGCGATCGAGCAGCTGATCGACCATCGCCAGCAGATGCTGGCGATACGGCGAATCGGGCAGCGCCAGCAGCGCTTCGCGGGCGACGCCGGCGTGCTCGGCGGCGAGCGCGTAGCCGCGCGCGATGACGCCGGAGCGGCGCAGACGGCCGAGAACCGCGCTGACATCGCCCTCGGAGAGATCCGGACGGGCGAACAGGCGCCGCGTCTCCTCATCGCCGGCGGCGATGGCGAGCACCAACGGCAGCGATGGGTTGCCTTCGCGAACGTCCAGGCCGATCGGCTTGCCGAGCTCGGCTTCGGCAGCGGTGACGTCGAGCAGATCGTCGATCATTTGGAAGGTGATGCCGACGTGTCGCCCGCAGCGCGCCAGGGCGTCGACGAGATCCGGCGCCGCGCCGGCCAGCCAGGCGGCGGTGCGCGCGCCAACTTCGAACAGCGAAGCGGTCTTGCGGGCGATGATCTCCAGGTAGTCGTCGAGCGTCACCGCCGGGTTGCGGCGGAAGCGGCCCTGCATGATCTCGCCTTCGGTGAGCATGACGCAGGCCTCGGCGGCCCAGTCGATCAGCTGCGCGTCGAAGCGGCCGCAGATCTGGAAGGCGCGGCTGAACAGGAAATCGCCGGTCACCAGCGTCTCGGCGACGCCGAACTTGGCGCGCGGCGAATCGCGGCCGCGCCGCACGCGACTCTCGTCGATGATGTCGTCGTGCAGCAGGCTGGCGGAGTGGATCAGCTCCAAGGCGACGGCGACGTCGACCGCGTCGCGCAGCGCGCGCCCATTGCAGGCGCGAAATACCAACAGCGTCACCGCCGGGCGCACGCGTTTCCCGCCGGCGCCGATCAGATAGGACGCGATCTCGTTCAAGCGCGGCTCGCGCGAGCCGAGCAGGGTTGCCAGACGTTCCTCGACCAGACGCAACTCGTCGCCGACAAGGCTGGCCGGCGACGGCAGTCCGCCGGCGGCGCTGGGGCGGGCACTACTCACGCGGTGTCTCCGCCGGACGGGAAAGGCTCATAAACGCGGCGGATCATTTCAGATGACGATACGCTGTCAAGGCAACCGGCCCGCGGCGCGCTGCGTTGCCTTCGCGATGGGCACTCGGTAGGTTCGCCGATGTGCCGACGCTTCCCCCTCCGAGCGAGATTCGCCGTCTCGGCGCCCGCGCGGTACGCATCGTGTGGGCCGACGGGCACGTCAGCGAGTACCTGAACAGCCATCTGCGCGCGAACTGTCCGTGCGCCGCGTGCCGCGGTGCGACGCGCGCTGCGTTGCCGATCATCGGCGCCGGCGAGGCGACCCTGTATCCAGTGCAGCTCGGGCTCGTCGGGCGCTATGCCGTCAGCGTCGAATGGAGCGACGGACACGACACCGGCATCTACAGCTACCAGACGTTGCGCGCGCTGTGTCCGTGCGCCGCCTGTACGGTCGCGGCGGGCGCGTCGGCGGGGGCCGCGGACCGACCGGCATGAGCACGATCGAGCTGGTGCGCGAGCGGCTCGCCGAGGTGCGACCGCCGGGGCTGAACCGCGACATCGTCGCCGGCGGTTTGGTGCGCGATGTCGCGTTGCGCGACGGCGTCGCTGTCGTTCATCTCATGCCGGGACCGCTGCCGCCGCCGATCGTCGACGCCACCGTCGCCGACATCGAACGCGCCGTCGGGGCGCTGCCCGGCGTGACCCGGGTCGACGTGCAAATCGTGCGCGGCGCAGCACAGAGCATGACGGCGATTCCCGGCGTCGCGGATATCGTCGCCGTCGCCAGCACCAAGGGCGGCGTCGGCAAATCGACCGTTGCGGTCAACCTGGCGTGCGCGCTGGCGCGGCTCGGCAAACGCGTCGGCCTGCTCGATGCCGACATTTACGGCCCCAGCCTGCCGACCATGTTGGGACTGAGCGGGCGGCCGCGCGTCATCGACCAGTCGCGCGTCGTGCCGCTGGAAAAGTTCGGTTTGCGCGTCATCTCGATGGGCTTCTTCCTCGACGACACGTCGCCGGTGATCTGGCGCGGTCCGCTGGTGACGGGGTTGCTGCGCCAGTTTCTCAAAGACGTCGAATGGGGCGAGCTCGACGTCCTGATCGTCGATCTGCCGCCGGGCACCGGTGATGTGCCGCTGACGTTGGCGCAACAGGTGCCGTTGTCGGGCGGCGTCGTGGTCACCACGCCGCAGGACGTGTCGGTGATCGATGTCGAGCGCGGCATCGCCATGTTCCAGCAGGTCAACGCGCCGCTGCTCGGGATCATCGAGAACATGAGCGACTACGTGTGCCCGCATTGCGGGACGCACGATGCCATCTTCGGCAGCGGCGGTGCGGCGCGCCTGGCCGAGCATTTCGGCGTGCCGATGCTGGCGCGCCTGCCGATCGAGCCGGCGGTGCGGGAGGCGGGCGATGCCGGCGTGCCGATCGTCCTGGCGCAGCCGGAGCACGCCGTCAGCCGTGCCTATGTCGTCGTTGCCGAACGCGTGCTCGACGGCATCGCGGCGGAGCGCGACGCGGTGCCGCGCATCGTGGGCTGAGCCGGCGCGCCACGACGCGGCGCGTTGCGAGCCCCATCCCCCTTGGTTATAACCGGCGGTCGCCGCATCATGTCCCGCCCGCTGTTTGCACTCCTGCATCTCGGCTTGATCCTCGGCACCGCGGCGATCGGCATGCGCCTCTATTGGCGCGAGCACGCCGACGCCGATCAGGGCAAGGGGTCGCGCCTGCTGAGCGCGCGCGTCCGCGCCTGGTACTTCAGCAACCTCGAGCCGTTCGCCGCGCTGTTCGTGCGTCTCGGCGTGCGACCGATCGCCATCACCTACGCGCAGGTCGCGGTCAGCGTGCTGGTGGCCGCGGCCTACGCTGCCGGGTTGGTATTTACCGCCGGGTTCCTGGTGCTGTTCGCCGGTACGCTCGACATCTTGGACGGCAAGGTGGCGCGCGGCGGCGAGGGCGCCAGTCTGCGCGGCGCATTTCTCGATTCCGTCATGGACCGCTACGCCGAGTTCGTCGGCTACGTGGGGCTGGTCGTCTTGTTTGCGAGCGGCTGGCGCGTCTTGCTGGTGCTGCTGGCGATCCTCGGCGGCTTCATGGTCAGCTACGCGCGCGCGCGTGCCGAAGGGCTCGGCGTGCCGTGCGAGATCGGCACGCTGCAACGCCCGGAGCGCTACGTGCTGCTTGGGTTCGGCTCGATCTTCGGCAGCATCGCCGGCCATGTCTTCGGCGGCGATCACGTGTTGTTGACGCTCACCGTGGCGGTGCTCGCCGTGTTGGGCAACATGACTGCGTTGCAACGGACTGCCTATGTCAGCCGCGCCTTGCACAAGGCGTCGCATGCCTGAGCTCCACGGGAAGGGCTGGCGCGTGCTCGGCTATTTCATCTGGATGTTGGGAGCCGGCGTCGTGCTCGACAGCAACGCCTGCGGCGCCGGCGGAATCTTGTTAGTGGTCGGCGGCGCGCTGTTCGGGTACGGCACGATGCAATCGCTGCGCGGCACGGGAGCGGGTGGATGAAGAATCGCAGTGTGCGCATCGGGCTCAGCATCGCCATCTCGGCCGCCCTGCTGGCCTTCGTTCTACGCGGCATGGATTGGGCCATGGTCGCGGCCTCGCTCAAGTCGGCCAATTACTGGTGGGTCGCGGCGATGGTGCCGGTGACGATCTGGTCGCTGTACATCCGCGCCCAACGCTGGCGCGTCTTCCTGCACGGCGTCGGCATTCCGCCGATGCGCCCGCTCGTCTCGTCCACCAACATCGGCTTTCTCGGCAACATGGTGCTGCCGCTGCGCGTCGGCGAGGTCATCCGACCGGTGCTGCTGGCGCGCCTGGCGACGCTGCCGCTCAGCGGCGTGCTGGCCAGCGTGCTGCTCGAGCGCATCTTCGACATGTTCACCATCCTCTTGCTGTTCGGCATGTCGGCCGCGCTGGTGCACGTGTCGGATCAAGTGCGTCACTGGGGTTGGCTGCTCAGCGGCCTGGCCGTCGCGGTCGCGGCGGTCATCGTTCTGATCCGCGTGCAGGAGCGGTTCGCGCTGCGTATCGCGCGCCGCCTGGCGGACCTGGCGCCCGCCAACATCGGGACCGCGGCGTATGGCTTCGCCGAGGGCTTCGTCCGCGCCCTCGACATGCTCGATAGCCCGGCCGCCTATCTGCGCGCCTTCGGCTGGTCGATCTATCTGTGGATCGTCATCTCGCTGGTCTACGCCTTCGGCTTCTGGGCCTTTCATTTCGACGTGCCAGCGATCCGCGGCTCGCTGGTGCTGACGACTCTGGTGGCGATCGCCGTGTCGGTGCCATCGGCGCCGGGCTTCATCGGCAGCTTCCAACTCGGCTGCGTGCTCGGCTTGAGCATATTCGGCATCGACGAGAGCCCCGCGCTGGCCTATTCCGTGGCTGTGCACATCACCCAGTTCATCGGCTGCATCGCGGCGGGCGTCTACTCCCTCGGCCGGGAGGGCATCAGCTTGCGCGAGGTCGAGGCAATCGAGCAACGCGATGGCGCGCCGGTGTGAAGGCAAGACCGTCGTCGTCGCGCTGAGTGGCGGCATCGCCTGCTACAAGGCGCCCGAGGTGGTGCGCCTGCTGCGCGACGCCGGGGCGCGTGTGCGCGTCATCATGACGCGCGCCGCATGCGAGTTCATCACGCCGCTGACGTTGCAAACGCTGGCCGGCGAGCCGGTATCGACCGAGCTATTCGACCTGACGCAGGAGTCGGAGATCGGCCACATCCGCCTCGCCGACTCCGCCGACGCGCTCGTGGTGGCGCCGGCGACGGCGAATCTGCTCGGCAAAGCGGCGCATGGCCTGGCCGACGATCTGCTCAGCACCGTCTTGCTGGCGACGCGCGCGCCGGTGCTGCTGGCCCCGGCGATGAACGTGCACATGTGGGAGAATCCACGCGTGCAGGCCAACCTCGCGACGTTGCGCGAGCAGGGCTGGCGCATCATCGAGCCCGGCGTCGGTTTCCTCGCCTGCGGCTATGAAGGCGCGGGCCGCCTGGCCGATCCGGCAGTGATCGCGGCGGAGGTCGAGCGCGCCGTCGGGCCGGGTGATCTGCGCGGCGAACGGGTGCTGGTGACGGCTGGACCGAATCGCGAGCCGCTCGATCCGGTGCGCTTCCTGTCCAATCGCTCGACTGGCCGTATGGGCTACGCGCTGGCGGCGGCGGCATGGCGGCGCGGTGCCGACGTCGTGTTGGTCAGCGGGCCGACCGCGCTGGCGACGCCGCACGGCGTGCGCTCTGTGCGCGTCGGCACCGCCGCGGAGATGCGCGCCGCCGTGACGCGGGAATTCGACGCGGCGACGCTGCTCTTCATGGCCGCTGCGGTGGCCGACTATCGGCCGGCCCAGGTGGCGGCGAAGAAGCTCAAGAAGGGCAACGGTCCGCTGCAGCTCGAGCTCGAGCGGACGGTAGACATCCTCGGCGAGCTGAAGGGCCGCGCCGGCGACCGCCTGGTGGTCGGCTTCGCCGCCGAGACCGACCACGTGTTGGCCAACGCGCAGCGCAAGTTGGCGAGCAAGGGCCTCGACCTGATCGTCGCCAACGACGTCAGCCGCAGCGACGCCGGTTTCGAGGTCGACACCAACGCCGTGACGTTGATCGATGCGTCGGGCCGCGTCGAGGTGCCGTTGGCCAGCAAGGACGACGTGGCCGATCGCATTCTCGATCGCACGCTGGCCGTGAAGCGCGCGCGCCGCGCGCCGCGCCGCGTCGCGGCGCGCAAGGCCTGAGGGTTCGGTCGATGCTCGGCCGCAGCACTTGGTGTCTCGGCCGCTTGGTGGTTAACTCGACGGCGCATGATCGATGACGACAGCGCCGCCGAGCTGGACGCCGTGCTGCTGGAACTGCGGGCGCAGCTCGACTGGCAGCGCAGCTGCGGCGGCGACTGGTTGCCGACGGCGCCGGGCGCGGCACGCGTGAGCAGCGCGGCGATGGCGGCGTCGCCCCGCGAAGACGAGGGAGCTGCGATGGCCAAGTCGTCCGCCCCGAACGCTGCGCCGCCGCGCGCGGCCGCCACGGCCGCGGCGCGACCGGCGCAGGCCCCGCCGCCGGCAGCGACGTCATCCGGGGACCCCGGCCTGGCCGCCGCCGGGACGCTCGCGGCGCTGCGCGCGCACATCGGTGACTGCACGCGCTGCAAGCTGTCGGGCGGGCGCACCAACCTCGTGTTCGGTGTCGGCAACGCCGAAGCCGACCTGATGTTCGTCGGCGAGGGGCCGGGCCATGACGAAGACCTGCAGGCCGAACCGTTCGTCGGCCGCGCCGGCCAGCTGCTGACCGAGATCATCACCAAGGGCATGAAGCTGCAGCGCTCCGACGTGTACATCGCCAACGTCGTGAAGTGCCGGCCGCCGAACAATCGCAACCCGGAAGGCGACGAGATCGCCAGCTGCATGCCGTTCCTGCAACGCCAGATCGAGATCATCGCGCCGCGCGTCATCGTCGCGTTGGGCACCTTCGCGGCGCAGACGCTGCTCGGCGTGAAGACGCCGATCACGCGCATGCGCGGCAACTGGCACGACTACCGCGGCATCAAGGTGATGCCGACCTTTCACCCCGCCTATCTGCTGCGCACGCCGGGCGACAAACGCTTGGTGTGGGCCGACATCAAGCAGGTGATGGGCGAGCTGGGGCTGCCGGTCTGATGCCGTCGCGTCGCGCCGCGCTGCTGGCGTTGCTGGCGCCGCTCCTGTTGGCGGCGCAGCCGACGCCCAATCCGACCGCGACGGCCGCAGCCGCGCCGTCGGGCGTCGGGCGCGAGGTGCTGCTGCTGACGATCGACGGCGTCATCAATCCGGCGACCGCGGACTTCATCGCCGACGGCATCGCTGCGGCGCAGGCGCGCGCTGCGGCGGCGGTCGTCATCGAGCTCGACACGCCAGGTGGCCTCCTCGAGTCGACCAAGATCATCGTCAAGGATCTGCTCGGCGCACCGCTGCCGGTGATCGTGTACGTCGCGCCGAGTGGTGCCGGCGCCGCCTCCGCCGGCGTCTTCGTCACCATGGCGGCGCACATCGCGGCGATGGCGCCGGGGACGACGATCGGCGCGGCGCATCCGGTCGGCGGGCAGGGCGAGGACATCGGCGGCACGCTGGGGGAGAAGGTCGAGAACTTCACCGCCGCGCTGAGCCGCAGCATCGCCGAGCAGCGCGGCCGCAACGTCGACTGGGCGGAGAAGGCGGTGCGCAAGAGCGTTTCGGTCACTGAGCGCGAGGCGGTGAAGCTCAAGATCATCGACTTCGTCGCCGACAGCGTGCCGGACGTCCTCGTCCAAGCCAGCGGCCGCAGTGTCGATGTGAACGGCGTGTCCACGGCGCTCGCCTTGAGCGGCGCGACGGTCCTGCCGTTCGAGATGCGCGTCAGCCAGCGCTTGCTCAACTTCCTCGCCCATCCCAACATCGCCTACCTGCTCATGCTTGCCGGGATGCTCGGCTTGTACGTCGAACTCACCTCGCCCGGCGTGATCTTCCCCGGCGTCGCCGGCGTGATCGCCTTGGTATTGGCCTTGGCGGCCATGCAGCTGATGCCGGTCAACTGGGCGGGCGTCGCGCTGATCGGGCTGGGCGCCGCCATGCTGGTCGCCGAAATGTTCCTGCCTACGTTCGGCGTCGTCGGCGTCG
>Ga0265339_10000705_pt1 | contig 25899 bp, 23 predicted proteins | sample 4CB219metaG_FD_202085 | JGI IMG/M metagenome (GOLD analysis project Ga0265339, IMG submission 202085) | Rhizosphere microbial communities from Carex aquatilis grown in University of Washington, Seatle, WA, United States - 4-CB2-19 metaG | ecosystem: Host-associated > Plants > Roots >... | reverse complement strand
ACGCGGCCGATGAGATCGTGGACCTCGACCATAGCCGGGCTGCTGCCCACCATCCGATTGCGTTCCGAGAGTTCGGCCAGGCGCTGATTTTCCGCGCCGAACTCGCGGCGGCGGATGGTTTTATCGTGGGCATTGCGCACCATTACGCGCAAATCGCGCAGCGAGGGGGGACGGCGGCAATAGGAAAATGCGCCATCGCGAACCAGCTCGTTGGCGGCCACCCGGACGGCGTCGTCCGCAAGCACTATGACGGGAATGCTGCCGGAGATGAGATGGCGGGCGGAGTCCAGTCGCGCTTTGAGGCCAGGCTCGTTCGAGTTCAGGTCAACAATGACAACGGTACAATCTGCTTCGTCGATCAGCTCTTTGATTCCGGTTTGGTTGCTCTCGAGAAAAATCTCGAATTCGTTCCCCAAGCCGGAGGATAAGAGCGGCTGGAGAGCGGAGTCCTGCGACAGGAGTCCGACACGGATCATCTGAGCGGCAAGAGTCATGCGTAGACGTGAGGGTAAAGAATGATCATAGCGGAGTAAATACAACAATTGTGGTTTAGTAACCAGTATGATCACCCTAAAGTAATCAACCAAATTGTTTCCTTCTGTGGTTCGCGGGCTGTATACGGGCGGTAACACCTGTGCCCGGTGATCGGTCTAAGGTCCTTCAATTGTTGGATTTAATGAGTGATCCGGTTTGGAATACCGATTGCTTCTCTGAGAGAACAGTAGGCCCAGGAGGTCAGGACTTGCAACGCGAAGATGATCTGGGCCAGGCGGACGATCTCCGGAGAAATCAGTCAGGCGTCCCGGATGAAGGGTGCCGCGGGGAAGCGATATGGGGCAGAAGTTGGCGAGGATTGAATCGGGATGGAGGGGCCGGAATCTGGCCCAGAGTTCGAGTCGGATGCATTCCAGCGCCAGATCGACCCAGGTTGCAGACCCGGAGGCGGATGAAGCAGAATCCCCGGCAAGCGTTCCGGCCGCGCCGAGGGCGCCGGAATTACTGCCTCCAGTCAGCGTGCCGCGAGCCGAGCACGACGCAACTATAAACACGATGCTTGCAGGGACCGTAGAGAAATACACTTTGTCAATGAGTACTTCACAGCAGGCTGAGGGACTAGGATCCAATCTTTTGTCGGTGAGGCTGATTGGCCCCGACGGAAGGCGGCGTATTGCCGTGGCGGAGGCCCTGGCCGGATCGCCGTGCCAGCTCAGCGAACAGATGGCTTCGTATCCCGACCTGGACCAGGCTGCGCAGATTCAGGAAGACATTGTCATCATCGATCTGGACAGCGATGTGGAGCAGGCCCTGGAACTGGTGGAGACGATCTGCAGCAACTCCACCACAACGGTGATGGTTTACTCGGGCAATATGGACTCCGAAATGATGCTGCGCAGCATGCGCGCGGGGGCGCGGGAGTTCCTGACTTACCCGCTGAAGCAAAGCGCGCTGACGGATGCCATAGTGCGCGCCGCCGCGCGCCGTTCCACGCTGCGTGCGCCGAGGAAGGCGGATGGACGGCTGCATGTTTTCTGCGGAGCCAAAGGCGGAACCGGAGTCACAACCATCGCCACCAATTTCGCCGTCACCGCGGCACGCGAGACCGGCAACAAGGTGTTGCTGATGGACCTCGACATGCCCCTCGGCGACGCCGCGCTTCAGCTGGGGATCACGCCACAGTATTCGACTGCGGACGCACTGCAAAACTCGGTCCGACTTGACTCCAATTTTCTGTCTCGCCTGCTGTCAAAGCACGAGTCGGGATTGTGGCTGCTTGCCGCTCCGGGGACTTTCGCCCCTTATCAATTGAATGCCGATACGGTGTCCAAGCTGCTGCAGGTGGCGCGCCAGGAGTTCGACATAGTGGTCGTGGATGCCGGATCGCGGTTCCAATTGCACGGGACAGCGCTGTTTGACCCCGAGGCCCTGGTGTACCTGGTGACCGATGTGGGCGTGTCCGAGCTGCGCAATGCCAACCGCATTGTTTCCGAGCTTTTTCCCTCGGCCCGGCCCAAGCTGGATGTGATCCTGAATCGCTACACCCCCTCCACGCTGGGCATGGACGAAGAGCATATTACGAGGGCATTGACCCGGCCGGCGCAGTGGCGCATTCCCGAGGACAAGGCGATGGTGCAGGAGATGCAGAATACGGCCACGCCATTGGGCAGCCGCGACACATCGGTTTCGCGGGCTATCCGCCAGTTGACGCGGGCGGCATGCGGCCTGGCCGCGGAGCCGGAGAAGAAGAAGAAGATTCTGGGTTTGTTTTGAAGCCGCGGGCAGAGTCGCGCGCGCAGAGTTTGATTGAGCTGACGAAATCGAAGAGAAAGGAGAACAAACATGGGCAACTCAACAATCGTTCGAATTGTTGCCGCGGTGCTGTTTGTGCTTGTGCTGGGCCTGTTGATCCAGCGCCGCCGCTCTCGCGTGAAGTAGGGGGCTGTTTTGGTAAGGCCGCGCCCTTCGCGGAGCGCGCGGAAGATGTTGCGGGGGACGAGAACGCGTGGCGCGCGGCTCGCCTCCGCTGCATTCTGCCGCGGATCCGTTGGCGGGCCGGTGACCAGGCGCCCGGATGTACCGGCGGCTGCCGCCGGGAATATAGGATTGCCTCGACAGGAATGAGTTTGGAGAGGTCAGGGCAAGTTGAAGTCAGTTGAAATTGAGAGAATCTGTATCTTGTTTCGATTGCCTGGCTGAAAGTCATTGGAAGTGAGGATTTGCGAATATGGGTAGCCGGCGCTATTGCGTATACAACCAGACAAATGAGTGCTTTCTGAGCCTCGGCGTCGCCGCCGCCCGCACCGCCATTGAGCGGATGAGGGGAATGCTGGAGAAGCGGCCCCCGGGAAACCTGGAAGGGTATTGGCTGGACCGGCCAAATTGGAATATTGTGCTTGCGTTCTTTAACGCACGCGACCTGGTGTACCTGGACGAGGGCAACAAGGTCATCCATGTAATCGAGTCTCTGCCGCCGCGGCGCTTTGCTCATTTCCGAGGGCAGGCAAGCAGCGTGCTGGCATTGCCGCCGGGCACAGTCCAATCATCGCAAACGCAAACTGGGAACCAGATTCTAGTATGCGAAGCCGAGGAGATGGTGTTCCGCCTGCGTGCAAAGCCGAAACCGGATGCGGAAGGCGGCTCCAAGCCGGCCGCGAAGCGCAGCAGGGCGGGTGCAACGGCAGCGCGCGAAGCCGCGGCGAGTGAAAGGCGGATCTCTCCGCGCCGGCGGTGGCCTCATCTGGCGGCTTTCGATGCCGAAGGCGAATCCCTGGCGCTGCACGGGGTTCGCGACATCAGCACCACGGGGCTTTACATCGTCACCCATGAACGGTGGCCGATTGGGACCCAGGTGCGGCTGAGCCTGCAACGAACCGATGGGCTGGATGACAGCTCCATGATTCCCACCGCGGTGGAACTGCGTGTGAGCCGGTGGGGCGAGGACGGCGTGGGCCTGGAGTTCGTGAAGGCCGATCCGGAGCATGCCGCCCTGATGTCGATGCACGTCCGATAACCGAAAATGCAGCGCGCGTTTCCCCGGAACCGGTCACGCAACCGGGCAGGGGCGGCGCTTTCACCCATCCAGTGAGAAGGCATCATGGCCTCGCGGCAACATAGCAGCCGCGCCGAATCGTTTCTCCGTCCTCGCCGGCACCTTGGCAACTCAATTGCTGTCTTTTCGGCAATCGACGCCTCGCAGAATCGTTACCGGGGATCGGAGCCCATGCCGGAGCGGAGAGGCGAAGACCGGGATGGCGGAATGTTGAGATTCGCGCTGATTCGGCTTGATGGAGCAGTTCCCGCGGTTGGCCCAATTCGGGTGAACCGGCGGAAGATTACGCCAGGAGCGGGCAAGGCGCTGGAAATCCTTGCTCATGCATTGGAGTATCTGTCTGACGAATGTGCGGTCAACGGTGCCGCGGAAGCATCGCTACGGGCGCGCATGGAGGCCATCGAACTACTAAAGGCCTTGAATCGCGGCATTTACTTCGGGTGCCCTGAGGTTCCAACCGCAAGCTCCCGCTGCCGGGCATTTTTCCGGCGCTGCTTCGGCTAGGACCCATTGACACATGGGCAACGTGGTCCAAGGCGATCCCACGTGGGGCCACCCAAGGCCACAAGTTCTGTAGCGCCGCGGTTTGACCTCGACGCTTCTTATTCCCACGGTCGAAGCAGGACCATTCTGGAGGCTGCTCCGGCCTCTGCACTCCCGGGCACCGGCCACCCGCGACAGGTCTGGGCCGGCGGCCGGTCCTCAACCATTGCAGCGCAGCCAGGCTGCAGCGACCTTTCGCTCTCATCTCGGCCTTTCGCGTGCGCAGAGTGTAAACCGCTTGGAACGATCATGTTCCGGGTTTGTTCACATTCGTGCACAGTTGCTCCCCGTAAACCGAAGAAAATCAGCTAATTTGAGGAGTTTGGGCGTTTTTGAGGATTTGGCAAGGAGATTGCATTTCCATCCTCGCTAAGCAAGTTTGGCGAACCTCACTTTCGGGGGACAAGGACACAAATGCAAAACACCATGCTCAAACTGTACGTCAAAGCCCAAAACCTGCTCTCCAGTGACCAAGGTCAGGATCTGGTGGAGTACGCCCTGGTAATCGCGCTGATTGCCCTTGCGGCCACCGCAGGCATGAACACTCTCGCGTCCGACATTAGCGCCGCGTTCACAACTGTGGGTTCCACGATCAACGCTGACATCTAACCCGTACCATTAACCCGCTCGACTGAAACCCGATGTGCTGAGGATAGGCAGAGCCGGGAGTTGATGAACGACTTCCTCCTGCGCTTTGCCCGTTCCAGAGAGTCAAATGAAGTCCTTGAGTTCAACCGCTTCGGCAAGGCGCTGCGAAAACTTGCCGCACACCAAGACGGCCAGGATCTAGTGGAGTGCGCCCTGGTCATCGCGCTCATTGCTTTGGCGGCCACCGCGGGCATGAACGTTCTGGCATCGGATATCAGCGCCGCGTTTACAAGCGTTGGCAAGAGGATCAACGCAGACGTTCAGCTCGGACCGCTTACTCGCTTGATTGGATCCGGGCATTGCAAGACGGAGGGTGCAGGCAAAATGACGGAAGCAAGTCCATGCCATGCACTGACCTCTTCTGGTTTCCCGTTCTGTTTGTTGATGGAGAAAAGCCATGCGTGCTGATCTGGTGAAATTCGCAAGAGCTTTCTGGAAGCTCGTCGTCCGGCAAGATGGCCAGGATCTGGTGGAATACGCCCTGATCATCGGGTTGATGGTGCTTGCGGCAACCGCGGGGCTGCAGCAGCCTGCCCAAGCCATCTACCACGCTTTCTCGAGCCAGGCGGCGATATTCAATGCCGACGTCAACTCGTCTCACTGACGCGCTGCATGAAAGAAGGGCGGGTTTGCCCCGCTATCTGGCGCGCATGCTCTCGCTCCGCCGAGCCACTTTTAGACCAATGACTCAGGCCCCCATCTTTGGGGGCCTGAAGTGTTTTTGGGGCGTTTTCCCCGCGAGATTAGACGAGTTGGGCGTCCAGCTCGATCTGCGTATTGTTGGCGAATAGCTTGGAGATGGGGCAGCCGGTCTTTGCATCGGCGACGGCTTTGTCGAACTGCTCCTTGCTGGCTCCGGGCACCGTTGCGGTGGTGGTGAGAGCGATTTTGGTCACGGCAAAGCCGGAGTCGGTCTTGGCCAGGGTTACCGCTGCGTGGGTTTCAATCCGCTCCGGCGTCAGACCAGCGGCGCCGAGCTGCGCGCCCAGCGCCATGGAGAAACAGCTTGCGTGGGCTGCCGCAATCAACTCTTCCGGCGTGGTGCCTGAATCAGCGCCTTCAAAGCGGGTTGCGAACGAGTAGTTGGCGTTATTCAGCACGCCGGTTGCCGTCGAGATGGTGCCTTTGCCTTCCTTCAGCGATCCAGTCCAGACCGCGCTTGCCTTGCTTGCCATTGAAATCCTCCTTGGGGGTGGAAAAAACTCCGGTTGGCCTCGGGGTTCCGTTTGCGGCCGCACTGAAGGGAAAGCCAGGACAATCAGCGGCGCGGCTGCGAAACCCCAGGGATGATGCCGCAGGCACCTGGGCGCATGAAACGGCGCGAGGGCCTCTCTTCCATGCTAACCTCTTACCCATGCTGCCCGGGCGCCCCAGTTCCCTCGACTCAGGATGGAGGCAGCAGCCGTCCCCCGCAATTCAAGGACCTGCCCCGGATTCTGTTCCTTTGGAACACCATTGCCAGGTATGCCCCACGTGCGGCTGCCGACTCAGCGGCCATCGCTGCAAGCTGGTGTGCACCGCATGCGGCTATTACATGAGCTGCGCGGATTACTACTGAAAAGGCTGACCCATGATCTTCACCAAACGGCTTCGCGAGGGAGTCCGCCAGGACCGCATCACTGTGAGCGTGCGCATCTGGCAGAGGCCGCACGTCAAAGTGGGCCATCGCTATCGCATGGACGAGGGCGAAATCGAGATCGATTCCATCACTCCCATCGGATTGCCTGACATTACTCCGGAGCTGGCTCGCGAATCCGGTTTCCTCGGAGTTATCGACCTGCTCAAGGTAGCCAAGCACGGTCCCGGCGAGAATGTCTACCTGATCCGTTTCCACTACATTGCGCCGAAGAAGAAGGGTGCCTCATCCCTGAAGAGAGATGCATCCTAATCATCTGCGCGCCTGCCCCTAACGCTCCGCCGCCTGGTCTGCATTGCATTGATTACACTGTTCTATTGACAAGGAGCGCGACCTCTCACATGTCCCAGCCGCAGCTTTCCCAGATCAAGTTTGGCACCGACGGCTGGCGAGGCGTCATCGCCGACGACTTTACTTTTGCTAACGTCCGGACCGCCGCCGCCGCCATCGCCGCGTATCTCCACGCCCGTCGCGGTTCAGACCGGGAAGACCCCGCCAAAGGCATCTGCATCGGGTACGACACCCGCTTTGGTTCCAAAGCCTTTGCGCGCGCCGCCGCGGAGACCTGCGCCGCAACGGGAATCCCGGTCCGGCTGGCCAATGCCATAACGCCTACCCCGGCGTTGAGCTACGGTGTGCTTCAACAGGGCGCCGCGGGCGGCATCATGATCACCTCTTCGCACAACCCCGCGCAGTGGAATGGGGTCAAGTACAAGGCCTGGTACGGCGGCTCCGGAAAGCCTTCCATCATTGCCGAAATTGAGAGCTTCCTGGGCCAGCCTGTGCCCAGGGCCGCGCAGCCGGCGGAGATCAGTGAGTTCGACTTCCTACCCGACTACCTCAGGGCCATCGAGAGCTTTGCCGACCTTGACCTCATCTCGCGCTCCGGCATGAAGTTTGCCATCGACTCGATGTACGGCGCCGGCGGCACCATCCTTTCTAAGATCTTTGAGCGGCTCGGTGTGGAACATGTCCAGATCCGCGCCAACCCCGATCCGCTCTTTCCCGGCATCAACCCGGAGCCGATCGAGCCGCACGTCCGCATGCTCCAGGAAACGGTGGTGGCCGAGGGCTGCCACGCCGGACTATGTACGGACGGCGATGCCGACCGCATTGGAGCCGCCGACGAGCACGGCAACTTTGTTGACCCGCACAAGATCTACTCGGTGCTGCTGGACTGGGTGCTGCGGCGCAAGGGCTGGCCCGGCGCGGTTACGCGCGCCTTCAACACAACAAAGATGCTGGACCGCATTGCGAAGAAGTACGGCCGCGAGCTGCTGGAACACGGCATCGGGTTCAAATTCGTCTGCGATTACATGCTGGAGCGCGAGGTGGTGATGGGCGGCGAGGAGTCCGGCGGCATCGGCTTCCAGCGCCATCTGCCGGAGCGCGACGGCCTGCTCAACGCCCTGCTGCTGGCCAACGTGATGGCAGAGGAGGGCAAGACGCTGGGCCAGCTTGTGGCCGATCTCCAGGCTGAGCACGGCGAGCACCAATATGGCCGCATCGATCTGCACATTCCGGATGAGCTGAAGAACGCGGCCATCGCCTGGGCGCGAGCGATGCAGCCTGGCGACGTTGGCTTCGATGGCATGAAGATCCTGCGGCAGGAGACATTGGACGGGGTCAAGTTCTATCTCGATAACCCGGAGGCCGCGTCCAAACCGAATGCGGCGGAGACGTGGATTCTGCTGCGCGCCAGCGGGACTGAACCGTTGATGCGCATCTACACCGAATCAACTTCAAAGGAAACGGTGAAGCGGCTGCTTGAATCGGCGCGGCAGTTCGCGCTCAGAGCGTAACATCGTTCAGAGTACGGGATGCGAGCAAGTCGGATCGTCAAATTCCTCGAAGTGGTGCTGCTCTGCTCGGCGAGCATCTCACCTTGCCTCCAGCGTGATCCGGGATGTCTGCAGATCGTGCTGCGCAACAAGATGGCGGCTGCCCGTACCTCTGCCGCGCTGGCCTCGCTGCACGAAAAGGCCAACCCGAGTTATCGAACGGAACTGACATTCGCCGCCCACGGACTGGAGCTGGAACCGGCAAGCAAAGCGGCTGCCGACCGCCTACTTGGCCTGCTTCCCAACGAGGGTGACCCGAACGAAGCTGCGTGGCTTGATCTCGTGGATCTGGAGGAGTGTCCGTCGGGAGGTCTTTGGAACAACGAAATGGATACTCTATTCCGCCTGGAATATCATCTGCCGCGACTGCTCGCCAGGGCTGTGCTCCTATCCCCGGAGAAGATGGCGCAATACATTGGCCATACTCAATTGTTCATCACGCCCGAAAGCGACTTCACGATTCACATGCAGACGGTCTGCCGCAGACAACGCCGGGCTTTTCAGGATGCCGTAAACGGTCTTTCGCCCGGCGACAAGCACTGGTTTGAGACCATTATCTTCGACCCGAAGTCATGCCGCGCAATCGATCTTCCAGAGCAATAGTAGGACCACAGGAGTGGAATTCATGTTCATTCACATCTTCGGATTCCGGTGGAACCCGGAAGCAACCGGCGCGGACAAGGCGCGTGCCCGCAAGGAGATTCTGTCATTCCGCGGCGTGATTGCCGGCCTGCTGGATGTCAAGGTCGGCCCCAACGTGTCGCCGCGGGGACAAGGCTACGAGTTTGTGGGGCTGATGATCTTTACCGACCGCGCGGCCTGCGATGCCTACGCGACCCATCCCGCGCACCTGAAGCTGCTGGAATGGCTGGTGCCGCTGATTGAGCCGGTGGAGCTGGACTTTGAAGCGTGAAAAGACAGGGACGGGCGGACCAATGGGCCAGTTCGCTCAAATCGCGGGCTATTCGCAGCGAATGGCCGACATGGGTTCGATGCGGGCGGCGCGGAGGGCCGGCAGCAGCGACGCGACGCAGGCGGTGAGGGCCAGCGCAGCGATGGACGCGGCGATGACCCAGGGATCGTGCGCGGTGGTCTGAAAGAGGAAGCTGGCCAGGGCGCGGGTGGCGATGAGGGCCGCAGCGATGCCGACGGCGGTGCCGCCCATAACCACCCAGAGATTCTGCCGGAAGACCATTGCGCCCACCTGGGCGCGCCTTGCGCCTAGCGCCATACGGATGCCAATCTCCGCGGTACGGCGAGAGGTGGCGTAGGCAAGCGTGCCATAGAGTCCGATGGAGATGACGACGAGAGCGCAGATGGCGAAGAAGAGGGCGAGCATGGTCATCATGCGCTCCGCGCCGAGGGAGTCGTCAATGGTCTTCTGCATGGAGGTCACTTCAGGCGCGGGAACGGAGGGGGCCATTTGCGCAGTAATATCGCGGACCGTGCCGGCAAGCGGCGGGGAAAGCGTGCTTGTGCGAAGGACGGCGGTGTAGGAAGGGCCCTGCTCTCCGCTTTCCTGCGGCAAGGCGACGTATGCGGTGGGTGGCGCTGGGGAGCGGAGGTCTTCATACTTGGCGTCGCCAACAGTGCCGACGACCTCGTATACGTTGATCTTTTTGCCTTCCTGTTGATGAAGTGATCGCCCAAGCACGTTGCCGTCGGGGAAGAGCTGGCGAGCGGCCGCCTGGTTAAGGATGATCTTGAGCCCGGAGGATGGCGTGTCGTTCCAGGTGAAGTCGCGCCCGGCCAGCAGCGGGATGCGCATGGCGCCAAAGTAAGCGGGCGCGACGCTGTTCATATAGGTGTCGTGGCTCTTCCCTTGCGTGTCGGAAAAGTCCTCGTCCCACTGGTAGCCTGAGATGGGAATGATGCGGGCGTAGCTGACGCCGGCGACGCCCGGTTGCTGGCTGAGGCGCTGGCCCATCTCCCTGTAAAAGCCGATGAGGGCATCGCCCTTGAGCCCGGCATTCTCCATGCGGAACTCGATGTTCTGAATGCCGTTTGGATCAAAGCCTTCGCCGGAGGTGTAGAGGCGCAGGAGGCTGGTGGCGACCAGACCCGCGCCGACGACGAGGATGAGCGCCAGGCCGACTTCAGAGCCGAGCAGGATCCGGGGCAGGATGGCGCGGCGCTCGTGGGTCTGGGTCGCGTGCTGGCCATCTTTCATGCGATCCATGAGGCCGCGCGAGGTGGCTTTGATGGCGGGAACGAGCGCAAAGAGCATCGTGGCCAGCATTGACGCGGCGGCGGCGAAGGCAAAGACGCGCGCGTCAAGCGAGGTGTCGAGATAAGCGCCTGTCCGACCACGAAGGAGAACGGCGACGAGGAGCTGGCTTACGGCAGGCGCGATGGCGAGACCTGCGGCCGTGCCGGCGATCCCGAGCAGAAGACCCTCAACCAGCAACTGCTGGATGAGACGACGGCGCGAAGCCCCGAGGGCCATGCGGGTGGCGAGCTCGCGCTGGCGGGCGGTGCCGCGCGCCATGAGCAGGCTGGCGAGGTTGAGGCAGGCGAGGAGCAGGATGCCTCCACACATGGCAAAGACGGCGATCAGAGGCCTGCGGAACTGGAGCCGGATGTAAGTGAACCCGGTTGAGCCCGGCTCGACGGAGAGGCTGAAGTGGCGCTTTTCCATGCCTGCAACCCACTTGGCATCCGGTACAGCTTCATGAAGGATTGCGGTGGAAGCGGCGGAGACCTGGGAGTTGGCCTGTTCCAAAGTGGCTCCGGGAGCAAGCCGGCCCATCACGCTGAGCCACCAGGCGCGCTGGGCGAATTTAACCAGACTGCGATCGCCACCCAGAACCTCTTCATCGGCCAGCGGGACAAAGATCTGCGGGCGCTGGAGTGGATCGGCGCCGAAGAAGCTGCGCGGCATGACTCCGACGATGGTAAACGCGACGTTGTCGAGCACGATCCGGCGGCCGAGGATTGCGGGATCGCGATGGTAGCGATTGTTCCAGAGGGTTTCACCGATGACGGTGGCGAAGCCCGCGGGATCGCCGCCCTTGCGGTCGTCCTGCGAATTGAGAGTGCGGCCGAGCAGCGGAGGGGTCTGGAGCGCGTTGAAGAACGAGCCGCTGACGTATTGGCCGAAGATGATTTCATTGGCGGCGCCGCTCTTGACCTCGAAGGGCGATCGATCGAATGCGAAGACGGTGCTGAAGGCCGTGTGGCGGCGCTCAAGGGTGCGAAAGATCGGCTCCGGGAAGCTGTAGCTGGGGTTCGGCCCGCCGACGTTCATCGCGACGACCGCGAGCCTGTTGCTCTGGGGAACAGGCAGTGGGCGCAGGAGCAGGCCGTTGATCATGGAGAAGACGGTGGTGTTGGCGCCGACGCCGAGGGCCAGGGTGAGGATGGCGGTGAGGGTGAAACCCGGCGACTTATAGAGTTGGAAGATGCCGTAGCGCACGTCGCGGCGGATTTGATCGAGCAAGGGGAGGCCGCGCTGGACGCGGTACGCTTCGCGCGCCTGGGTGACACCGCCGAATTCGCGCAGGGCGAGGCGGCGCGCTTCGTGTTCCGGCACGCCGCGGCGGACGTGTTCTTCAGCGGCCATGTCGATGTGCGCGCGGAGCTCTTCGTCGAGGGAAGCATCGAGGGGGCGCGCGCGAAAGATGGCGGCGACGCGGCTGAGGAGAGTGCGAACCATGTCCATGAACGGCCTCCTATTTGGGCGCAGCAAGAAAGAGCGCCATGGTGGCGGCAACCCGCTCCCAGTTGCGGGTTTCCTCGGCGATACGGCTGCGTCCTATGCGGGTCAGCGAGTAGAAGCGGGCGCGGCGATTCGACTCTGAGGTGCCCCACTCAGCTTTGATCCAGCCGCGCTGTTCCAGGCGGAGGAGTGCGGGATAGATGGTGCCCTGGTTGAGGATGAGGGTCTGGCCGCTCACCTGCTCAATGCGCCGAGCAATGCCGTAGCCGTGCAGCGGGCCCATGGATTCGAGGGTCTTGAGCACCATGAGATCGAGAGTGCCCTGGAGAATGTCCGGCTTGTTTTCGCCCATTGCTTTGTTCCTGTTGAATTTCTACCTATGTATAGTACGAATGTCAACAGGAATGTGGAGAGGCGCGGCAAGCCAAGAAAAATTATGAGTCGTTATCGGCGGTTTGTCGGCACGACGGAACAGGCCCCTGAAGAAAGGCAGGACGGCTTGATCGTGGGGGTTCGTCGAAGCAGGGCTTGGGGCCCATGTCGTCTGTTTAAGCGGGTGGCGGCGAGACTGGAGTCTCGACCTTGCTGGTTCTCAGGACAAGCGTGAGTTCTTCAGCCGCCTTTGAAGTCGTGCCCTTGTAAAACGAGCGATGAAACAAGGTCAAATCAGTTCTACGATCCTGTACCCCTCAGAACAACGTCGATTGTCCGAACGATAATTTTCAAGTCGAGCCAGATGCTCCAGTTCTCAATGTAGGCAAGATCGAGGGAAATGTAACTGTCGAAGGAGGGATCCTGCCGCGCCTGGACCTGCCAGAGTCCCGTAATTCCGGGGGTCACCTCGAGCCGCCGAAGATGATGCACTTCGTACTTGCGGACTTCGCTGGCAATCGGCGGCCGCGGCCCCACGATGCTCATGTCCCCGCGCAGAACCTCAAAAATCTGGGGCAGTTCGTCAATCGAGTATTTGCGGAGAAAACGGCCTAAACGAGTCACTCGCGGATCGTTGGAGAGCTTGAAAAGTACGTCATGGCGCTCGTTCAAATGCATCAACTCGGCCAGTTGCTGATCGGCGTCCTGGATCATGGTGCGGAACTTGGTGCATTTGAAGACGCGACCCTTACGGCCGACGCGGTCAGACCTGTAGAAGACGGGGCCTTTCGAGTCAAGTTTGATGCAGATGGCGATCAGGAGCATTGGAATGGCGAAGATGACCAGCGCAATGGTAGCGAGAACGAAATCCACTGTGTGCTTAATGAAGAGAGAGAACTCAGGTATTTTGCCGCGATGCAAGGAGAATGTGGGGAACTGTCCCACGTATTCCATGGCGCGATTCCAGGTCAACCCCTCGTATAGATTGGGCACGATTCTGAGGTCGATTTCATAGATTCGGGCCCATTTGAGCATCTCGCGCGCGATTCCCGACTGGTAAGGGTTAATCAGAAAGATTTCGTCAATGAATTTGGAGCGCGCTTTTTCGAAGATCCGGCTGAAATCGTCTTCGCTAACCGGTCCTGGAGCGTCGGGAAGGGAAACCAGCCCCTGCACCAGGAATCCAAGGCGGCGAAGGCTGTCAAGGTGATGTTTTACCGCAGCAGCTTCAGGAAGCGTACCGACCACGAGGATGTGCCTGTTGTCGAGACCGGCAACATGCCGCCGTTCGATGATAAAGCGATTGACGAATCGGCGCAGACAGAGGAGCCCCGTTATCAGAGCAAGCGAAATCAAGAGAAGGTTGCGCGGAACGTCCAGAATTTGGGTCAAGTACATGATGCCGATGACGAAAAACCCCGCCGTGAGGCAGGCCTGTACCGTGAGTCGTTGTTCGTGAAGGTAGCCGCCGATGCGGGCGGGAGAATAAAGGCTCAGATACCGGCTGACGGTCAACAGCGAGACAACGAATACGCCCAGAAGGACGATCAGTTTTTGCCCGGCAACTCCGAGCCCTGGATCGGGTTGCCATGAAATAGCAGCCGATGAGCCATGCATCGCTGCAAAGAAAACCCAGGAAAGCGAGCAGGCAACAAGCACGGTGACGATGTCAAGGGAGATCCAGAGTCTGGAGGTTTCAGGATGTCCGGATCGGGAGCTAGTTCGTTTCCTGGAGATGGACCCCAACGCGACGTCTTTATCTGTAGTCTGAGAATAATTAGTTGTGGCCATGCTTGCTTCTGCCTCCGAGGCGAACAAGGAAACTTTCAAAAGAATTAGATCTCGCCGCAAGCATGGAAACGGGGCCTATGCAATGCAGCTTGCGACAATTCCGGTGATCGCGGATCCCGTGTGGTGGCTTTCAAAAGGCACCGCCGGGGCACGGTTGGTCGACGCTTGCGCCTGATACCCGTCAACCACTGACAAGTTGACTCGATAAGGCTACGGGGCTACCTCTGTACTCAGCGTTATGAGAATCAAACGGAATGCCTATTTCGGTCAATTTTAGTTGCTGGGAAGGAAAAATGAACAGATAAAATTGCGCTGTTCCCAAATTGGCATGCAATCGACCAGAACCATCGGTAATCTCGTTTTGATTACTTTGGATGTTTGCCTTTATTATCAATAGTTTAAGCGAACATCCGGTGGCGATGGGGAGGTTACCAAAAGAACCTTGCGCCTCAGCTTTGCGCGATCATATTGCGCGTTGGGGACGAGTGAGGCGCGCCGGGGCATTCGGTACGACTGAATTCGCGCATCGCCTCAACCGTGTACCGCAGTTGGTCCGCGCTCAACTCGGCATACATGGGGACGGAGAGGATCTCGCCGGCGATTGCTTCGGCAACGGGAAAGGCTCCGCGGCCCGGCGCACCGAGACGCTGGTAGGCCTCAGTAAGGTGCAGTGGGATGGGGTAATGGATGCCGGTGGCGATGCCCCGCTCGGTGAGGAATTTTTGCAATTGATCCCGGAGGCTGCAGCGCACCACAAAAAGATGAAAGACGTGCTCGCCCGCGGGGGGAATCTCCGGCGGCAGGATGGGCGAGCCATCGAGCGCCGCGGCATACGTCTCCGCGTGACGGCGCCGCGCCGCGTTCCATTCCGCAAGGTGACGCAGCTTGACCGATAGCACCGCCGCCTGGAGCGCGTCCAAACGCGAGTTGTAGCCGACGCGGGCATGTTCGTACTTGCGCGGGCTGCCGTGATCACGCAACTCGAGCAGGCGCCGCCTCAGTTCGGGGTCGCTGGTGGTGATTGCGCCGCCGTCTCCATAAGCGCCCAGGTTTTTGCCGGGGTAAAAGCTGTAGCAGGTGAGGCGGCCTGAAGAGCCGATGGTTTCTCCGGCAAAGGTTGCGCCGTGGGCCTGTGCGCAATCCTCAACGATGGTGAGATGATGCGCATCGGCAAGATCCACGAATGGGCGCATATCCAGTGCCCGGCCGTAGAGATGAACGGGCAGGATGGCTCGAGTGCGCGGCGTAACAGCCGCGGCGGCGGAAGCCGGATCCATCAAAAACGTCTGGGAATCCACGTCGACGAAGGCAGGAGCGGCGCCGATGTTGGAGACTGCCTCCGCAGAGGCGAAAAAGCTGTTCGCCGGAACCAGCACTTCGTCGCCCGGGCCGATCCCGGCCGCACGGAGCGCGAGGGAAATAGCGTCGGTCCCGTTGGCGACACCCACGGCAAACGCAGCCCCGCAGAATTCCGCGAATTCGGTTTCAAAGCGATCCAGAGCCGGACCACCGATGAAGTGAGCCGATTCGAGGACTTCCTGAATTGCGGGCTCAATTTCGGCGCGAATGGCGGCGAACTGGGCCTTCAAGTCGACAAAGGGAATGGACGGAGTCATTGAGTTTCCTTTTCGCTGCGGAAGTGGTCGCGAATCACGGCCAAGCCGCTTTCGCCCCGTTCGAACTCGGAGCCGCATACGTGGCAAACACAGCGTTGGCCGGCTGCGGCGCCTGGTGCAAGGGGCAGCTTTTGCGCGCAGAGGCACATCCAGCCAATCTGCCGGGCGGGATTTCCCACCACCAGGGCAAAGTCGGGGACATCGCGAATCACCACCGCTCCGGCGCCTACAAAAGCGTAGCGTCCGACTTGATGTCCGCACAGGATGACTGCGCCCGCGCCAATGGTGGCGCCGCGACGCAAATGGGTTTCCACCAGCGCCTGGGGACCCTTTTTGATGTAGGCTCGGGGATTCGGATCGTTGGTGAAGACGCAATGGGGACCGAGAAAGACTTCGTCCTCGACAACCACTCCGGACCACACGGAAACGCCGTTCTTCACAGTCACGTCGTTGCCAACAATCGCCCCGGTCTCAATAAAGGCGTGCTCGCCGATATTGCACCGCTCCCCAACTTCCGCGCCGCGCATTACGTGGGCAAACGCCCAGATGCGAGTTCCAGCGCCGATCCGGCTGCTTTCGGCGATCCCCTGCGGATGCACGAAGTAGGCTTGGTTATGCTCGGTCATGGCGCCGCCATCGTGCGATTTCAGTCAGCATGGAAACGCAGAATGACGATTCCCGCAGCGGTTCAAGCGCAACCACCCCGATTGAGCCGGAGTTCCCGGCGGCCTCAGTCTGCGGCCTGCTCTCGACGCTGCCCATGAACCATCCCACTTCCCTTGCTGTTTCTCCAAGCAATCTAAAGGACGCCGAAACGAAAGCAAATGCTTCTTTCTGGTTAGCCGGAACCTATGGATAAAAATCAGGTTGATTCTACCTGCCGGCGCCCTTGCTGCCAACCGTTTGATGATGCGCGGCGCTGGTTTGACCGGACCTGCCTGAGCGATTGTTACCGCCGTCATGGAGAGTGTCATTTGTTCAACCGAGCCAATTTGTCCTTGTGCTATACTTCCCTCGTTTTTCGGCTTACTTAATCTGAGTCGCCTTTTCTGACCGGCATGCTGGCCCATGTTGAAGTTCGGCTTGTGCGACGTAGAAGGCCCTGCCGCGTTGCCTGTTCTCCCCACGATTCACTGCCATCTGGCTTTTTATTCCTTTTGAACGAATAGAGATTTTGGAGCATTCCATGTCGCCCTCGCTTCTCTCGCCCGCCAGCTTCCGTCGATTTTTAGTTGCTCTTGCAGCCACCGCATCTCTGCTGTACGGGATGGTCCCGTCGGCGGCCCAGCGGAGCCAGAAGCCACGGCCGCGATATCCGGTATTGCCTATAACGCCCGCACACCCTCCCAAAGCGGGTTCACCGATGCTGGCGCCCAGGAATGGACCGAGCCCAAGTTCGTTGCTGAATAGCTCCTCCTGGACCCCAATCGGTCCCGCCGCTCTCAATAACAACGGATTCAATTCCACCAGCGCGGACCTGGTGAGTGGGCGAGTCAGCGGCATTGCCGTGGACCCCACCGATCCCAAAACGATTTATGAGGCAGCTTCCGGCGGAGGCGTATGGAAGACCACGGATGGTGGCACCACGTGGAGACCGTTGACAGACTCGCAGCCCGACCTGGCGATGGGCGCGATCGCCGTTGCGCCTTCAAATCATCTCAAGGTCTACGCCGGCACCGGCGAGGCTAACAATTCGGGGGATAGCAATCACGGCGTGGGCATCCTGGTTTCAAACAATGGCGGCGCGACCTGGAGTCTGAACACAGCCAACGGCGCCCTTGACGGCACCGCGATCGGCCAGATTGCGGTGGATTCGACCAACGCCAACATTGCCTATGCCGCTGTGGGGTCAGACTATTCCGTCAACGGCCTTCTCTACGCCAACGAGGGCATCTACAAGACCACCGATGGCGGGACGACCTGGACCAACATGACCGCGGCGGTCTCCCTGCCGGAGAGTACGGATCCGGCGACCGTGGATTGGTCCGCCGTGGTGGTTGACCCGAACACGCCCGCCATCGTCTATGCGGCCATTGGCGACTACTATGGGGGCGTAGGGAACGGCATTTTTCGGTCGACGGACGGAGGAACAACGTGGGATATGCTCTCCAATGCGCCGAATGGCGGGGACTCCGCGCTGGGCAGAATTGCGCTGGCAGTTTCCCCTGCGGCATCGACCACAGGGAATCACGTTCTCTACGTTGTGGCGTCTGACACCCTGAGCTACGGACTCGGCTATTTTCTCCGTTCCGATAACGCGGATGCGTCCAGCCCCAATTTTACGGACCTGACCAGCACGACCCCTGACTTTCTGGGGGCCGAGAACAATCCCGGCCAGGGCTGGTATGACATCGCTATTGGCGTGGATGCGAACGGGATCGTGTACTGTGCTGGCGTGGAAAATTACAACACCGGCGGCACCCAGGCCATCATTACTTCACCCGACCTCGGCGTAACCTGGACCGATATTTCCATCGTCAACAACTTTGAGCCCCACACTGACAATCACGCCATCGCCTTCGATTCCAACAACCGGATGCTGGCCGGGAACGATGGCGGCATCTTCCGCTTCGATCCCTCAGGCCCAGGTTGGACCGATCTCAACGGCAATCTCAACACCATCCAGTTCCAGGGAATCGGCCTGCACCCGACCCTTGTTGGAACGGTGGTTGGCGGAAGCCAGGACAATGGCACCGAACTCTTTGCCGACAATCTTCTCTGGAACCAGGTGGCCGCAGGAGATGGTGGACCGGCTAAGATCAGCCAGTCAAATCCATCGGTTTGTTACCACGAGTACACCAACGGGGCCATTGAGCGGTCCGACGACGGCTGCATGACGTGGACCCCCATCTACAGCGGCCTTTCCGGCAACGTAGTTAACTTCTACACGCCCTACACCCTGGATCCGACGAACGGCGACCACCTGCTTTTCGGAACCGATTATGTGAATGAGACCACCAATGGCGGGGCGACGTGGACTGCGATCGGTTCCCCCGGGACCAACAGTTTCAATACCAACGATGCTGCGGTGGACACCGTCGCGATTGCACCGGCCAACGGCCATAACCCAGAGGCGGTCTATGCGGCTACGGGTGGCCAGTTCGCATCTTCCAGCTGGATCTTTGTTGCGCAAAACCCCAGTGGGACCTCTACCCAATGGGCGGAAGTCGATCTTCCCAGTTGCACGGTGAACGCCACTGACGGAATCGGTTGCAGGGTGAACCAGATCGTAACTGATCCGAACGATCCGACCGGCGGCACCGCATTTGCGGTAGCCAACACCTTCAGTGCCGGTGGCAACCACGTGTTTATGACCACGGACTTTGGTACCGACTGGACCGACATCAGCGCCAACCTGCCCAATGTTCCTGTCTGGTCCATTCAGATCGACATCGATACGAACCACACCGCGTATATTGCCACCGACGCCGGAGTCTATTCGTCGCACAGCCCCTATTCCGCCTGGACTCTGTTCGGAACCGGGCTGCCCAACGCCCAGGGATACGACCTGGAGCTGAACAGCAACCTGCATGTGCTCGCCGTAGGCACTCACGGGCGCGGCGCGTGGGAGATTCTGACGCAGTCCGCTCAACAAACGCTTACCGTAACCAAGGCCGGCGTCGGTACCGGCACCGTTACCAGCTCTCCTTCGGGTATCGACTGCGGAAGCACCTGTTCTGCCGACTTCCCGGCGTCAACCCCTGTCACGCTGACGGCTACGGCCGGCTCGGACTCCGCAATCGGCGGATGGACCGGGTGCGACTCCGTCTCTTCCGCCGGCGATGCCTGCACCGTTACCATGTCCGCGGCCAAGGCCGTTACCGTAAGCTTCATTGGCATTCCCACGCTGGTCCCTCCCACCGCCCGCGCCATCACCTACGGCCAGATGTTGTCTTCGTCGACGCTGACCGGCGGCTCGGCGAAGTTCAACAGCACTTCGGTTCCGGGAAGTTTCGCCTTCGACTCGCCAAATACTGTCCCCACGGCTGGGGTTCAGTCTGAGGCCATCACATTCACGCCGACAGATACGACCACGTATGCTCCGGCCCACGCAACCGTAAATGTGACCGTCGACCAGGCCGTGCCGGTGATCACCTGGGCCGCCCCTGCCGCAATCACCTACGGCACCGCGTTAAGTTCGGCTCAACTGGATGCCTCAGCCAGCGTGCCCGGAACCTTTACCTATACACCCACCACGGGAACCGTCGTCGGCGCCGGTTCGCAGACGCTGAAAGTCACGTTCACGCCCACCGATTCGACCAATTACGCAAGCAACACCAAAACCGCCCAGTTGACGGTGAACTCCGCCCCGCTGGCAGTGAAAGCCAACAACCAGTCGATGACTTACGGCAGCACGGTTCCCACTTTGACCGGAACGGTTACCGCGGTCGTCGCGGGCGATGGCATCACCGCCACATTTACTACCACCGCGACCTCCAACTCCACGGTGGGCCAGTATCCCATCATGGCCATACTGAACGATCCGAACTCGAAGCTGGCCAACTACTCGGTGACCAACACACCCGGCACGCTCACCATCAGCCAGGCAACTCCTGTGGTTACCTGGTCCGCGCCTGCCTCCATTGTGTACGGCACACCTCTCGGATCGGCTCAACTCAATGCCACTTCCTCCGTCCCGGGTGCTTTCGTCTATTCACCTGCGGCTGGAACCGTCCTCGGCGCCGGCACACAGACACTCAAAGCCACCTTTACAGCCACTGACAATGTCGACTATGTAGCGGTCCAGACTTCGGTGACGCTCATGGTCAACCAGGCCACGCCGGCCATAGCAGTAAGCTCCTCGCAAAACCCGGCACAGGTCTCCCAGCCCGTGACCTTCACCGCTGCGGTAACTTCTCCTGCTGGAACGCCGACCGGAGTGGTGACTTTCTGGGATGGGACCACCCAGCTAGGAACAGGCACCCTGACGGCAGGCATGGCCACTTACGCCACGTCGTCGCTGGCCTTGGGAACACACTCCATCACCGCCCAGTATTCCGGCGATGCGAATTTCATCGGGGTTACCAGCGCTCCGCTGACTCAGACCGAAACGAGCTTCAGCATCGGTCTGGCTCCCGGCGCGTCGAGCAGCGCCACCAGCCCTCCCGGAGGCCTCGCCATCTACATGCTTCAGGTAACCCCGCCGGGATCGAGTCCTGTTTCCTTCTCGGTGGCGGGCCTGCCCAAAGGATTCACCTACTCGTTCAACCCCAACACGGTGCCCGCGGGCGCCGGCCCCACGGATCTTGTGCTCACAGTGACCATTCCGTCGCAGGTTGCCGCGGCCGCGGTTCCTGCCCAGCCAGCCTCAACCGGCCGGACGCCGCTCATCCTTGGACTGCTGGTGCTGCCGCTCCTTGGACTCCGCAAGTCCATGCGCCGCTTCCGTCGTCTCCTGCTGATTGCTCTTGTGGCCATTGGCGGATTGGCGGCCACGGCTACGCTCAGCGGCTGCTCGCACAGGTTCAACGGCTTCAACAGTGGCAACAGCAATCCGCCGCCCCCGGGAAGCTACACGCTCACGGTAACGGCCACCGCCGGCGGGCAGACCCAGTCCACCACACTCACCCTCAACGTTCGCTAACGGCAGAAGAGGGAGGGCATCGATCGATGCCCTCCCTCTTTCTTGTCTTCGGTTGTTTTTCAGCGGTCTGTGCAGGAGTAGCACGGATCGATGGATGCCTGGATCAGTGGCGCATCGGCTATGCGCGCGCCCTGGACCATCCAGCGCACGGCGGGCATATTCACGTAAGTGGGAGTGCGCACGTGGACACGGGACGGAGTCCGCGAATTCTCCTTCCAAGTCACGCTGTAGAAGACTTCTCCGCGCGGCGCTTCCACGCGGCTCATGGCTGTTCCGGTTTTGAATACAATCTTGCTTTCGTTGCAGTGGTATTCGCCCGCAGGCAGTTTTGTGAGCGCCTGGCGAAGAATACCGCAGCTTTGCAGCATTTCAAGGGCGCGCACCATCAGGCGTGCTCGCACATCGCCGGCCGACTCCACCGGAACCTCGAATTCCATTTCCTCATAAGCCGCATACGGCGCGGCGCGGCGCAAATCCTGCGCGATGCCGGAAGCGCGCGCATTGGGGCCGACCACGCCGCAGGAAGCGGCCTTTTCCTGTGTCAGGACGCCAATGCCCGCGCATCGTGAGCGCGCAGTTACGCTGCTGGTAAATACGGGCACAAGCACGCGCGCAATTTCGCCCTCAAGGGCATTCACCATACGCAGAATAGCTTCCGGGTCGGGGATGTCGCGATTGACGCCGCCGGGGCGGTTCATGGAGTAGTTCACCCGGTTGCCGGAAATGGCTTCCAGCATGTCCATGACCTGCTCACGGTACTGAAAGCACGCCATGAACATGGTTTTGAATCCCATGAGCTTTGCGGCGATGCCCGCCCACAGGACGTGCGAGTGGAGGCGCTCCAGTTCCGCCATGATCACGCGGATGTAGCGGGCGCGAGGCGGCGGCGTCAGACCAGTGAGCGTTTCCATGGCCTGGCACAACGTGAGGGTATGAATGAACGAGCAGATGCCGCAGACCCTCTCCATAAGCGCGATTACCTGGACATGGTTGCGCCCTTCGGCCAGGTTCTCGATTCCGCGAAAATTAAAGCCTATATGAAGCTGCGCGTCAGAGATGGTTTCGCCCTCGCAGGTCATCTCCAGCTTGTACGGCTCTTCGAGGCCGGGATGATAGGGGCCCATCGGCATCTTGTAGCTCATTTACCCACCTCGTGAAGGTACACGCCGGGCCGGTTGTCTTCTCGCAGCAGGAGAGGCTCGTAGGCGCGGCCGGTAAAGTCAATGGCATACTCCTCGTGGACCTCCCGCTCGATCCAGTCGGCAGCCTCAGTGATGTCGTAGATACTGGGCACCTGATTGTCCGTAACGAGAAAGGCAAATCCGATGAGCTTGCCATCGAGATCCCAGATGTATTCAAGACGAAAACCCTGGCCTGTCGGCAATTCGGTTGCGGTGATGGTGATGAAGCGAGCTCCCGCGGAACGAAGGGTTGTCGCCATCTCGCGCACGCCGATGTTCTCCGTCGCAAACCAGCTCGCGCCGCTTGCATCCGTCGTGCACCCGTTCAGTTTGAGTTGTTCGGCAATAATCTCGACAGGGTTCATTGAGCACCTCCGGGCGGCGCGGCGACGCTCGCCGGGGCAACTTGCGATTTGGGCGGCGGCGTCTTGCGCTGCACCGTGTAGCTGACCTTCAGGCCGCCAGCCGATTCATAGAGAGGCGGGCTGTCCGATTCCTGGCTGAGCGCGTGATCCTTGCATCCTTCCACGCATCGGCCGCAGAACGTGCACTGCCCCGGATTGTAAGCCCACGTGAAGGCCTTGCCGGCCGCAGTGAACTGGATGGCTCCGCTGGTGCAGCGGAAGCGGCACATGGCGCATCCCGTGCAGAGTTCCGGATCGAAGCAGACCTTTCCGCGGAAGCGTTCCTGCACCGCGGGCCGCGCCGGAAAGCGCAGGGTCACAATTCCATTCCACAGGTTGTTCCAGAGGAAGCGCAGCATCTTCATGACCGCCACCTCACCAGGATTGCGGAGGAGAGCGCTGCGACGATGAACACCAGCGCGCATCGCCAGTAAAAGCGAACGGTCGTGTCGATGGCCAGGCGGGCGGTGGCCGCCGCAACCAGTGAGAGCAGAAGGACCACCGCAAATCCGAGGAAGAGGAGTTCCGCGACGGTGAGCCACGCATCTGGGGATGGAGGAATGGCGAGGGTCACAACCAGGCCCACTCCCGCGATCCATTCCAGCCCGTGGCTGAGCTGCCACATCGCCAATTCGAATCCAGCGTATTCGGTCATCGGTCCCGCATAGATTTCCTGCTCGGCGTTAGGCAGGGAGAAGGGATTGACATGAAGTTTGGCAGGCAGGCAAATCAGAATCGCAATCACGCCCAGCCATCGCCACGGAGTTGCCGGCCCGGCAACTATAGCCTCCAGCCTGAACGTATGCTGGGTGGACGCAATGGACAACGCGGCAAGCAGGAACACCACGTTGTACGAGACCAGAAGCACTGCTTCGCGCGCGGAGCCGATTTCGCCGAACAGTGAGCCCGACGTAAACCCGGCGACGATAAGGCAAATGGCGGGAATCTCCATCAGCGCCAGCAGCAGGATCATATCGCCCTGGAATCCGCCGCGCGAAGGGAATACCGGAAGCAGACCGACCGCGCCGGCCGCGGCCGATACCGCTATCAGCGGCCAGGCGCGCATCAACATGCCCTCGAGGCCCGGCCGCGGCGGAGTGGTTTTGCCCAGCAGCTTTACGAAATCGAAGAAAGGTTGCCCGAAAGGAGGCCCGATCCGCCGTTGCAGCAGCGCCACTGTTTTCCGCTCAAGCCAGAGAACAAACCAGGCGGCGGGAACGGCAAACAGCAGTCCGGGAAAGATGAGAAAGCGCGCAAGCGGGGTGAGGAGGTTCATTCAGCGGCCTCCTTTTGAACGGCACTCTCTGACGCAAGCGGCGGAGCCGATTCGCGGCTGCGGGAGGCCAGCAGTCCGGCGGCTGCGGCAATCCCGCGAATAATGGCATCTGGCCGCGGCGGACAGCCCGGGACAAACACGTCCACCGGAATGTGCTTTTCCAGCGGCCCCTCAAGCGTGCGGCTATTGATAAAGACATTAGTCGTAGCCGGGCACGACCCGATGGCGACGACAGCCTTCGGCCGGCAAACCTGGTCAAAGACCCGGCGAATGGCCGGAGCGGCCGTGCGCGTGACCGGTCCGGTTACGCAGACAATGTCCGCATGGCGCGGGCTGCCCTGCAACAGCACGCCCACCTGTTCTGCGTCATAGCGCGGCGTCAGGGCCGCCACAAGTTCGATATCGCAGCCATTGCAGCTTCCCGCGTTCATGTGGAAGATCCACGGGCTGCGGCGGCGGCAGAGACAAAGCAGACGATTCCACCAGCTCATGGACGGCCTCCCTGGAACGCCTGGAGCACGAACTGAGGCCAGAGCCCCGCGCCCACCAGGATCGAAATAAGAACGAACATGACGGCTCTTACCAGCCACGATTCGCGCCGAAGCAAAGGAGAATGCCAATGCGATCCATTGCCGTGAATCTCATCCCGCTCCGCAACGTGCTCGACACCCCACCAGAATCTTGCCAGGGCGCCCGTGTAGGCGATAAGCGCCAGGATGGAAGCGGCCACGAATCCGCCCAGCAGCGCCGGATGCACACTGAGCGCTGCCTCATAGAGCCTCCAGCGCCCTGCGAATCCAAGCAGAGGCGGAACGCCCAGCATCCCGAACATGCCGATGACGAAGGCAAAGGCGCTGAACGGGTAGCGCGCAGCCATCCCCGTGCTTTTCGTGTCCAACTGGCCGTCCCGCTCGGGTGTGGCAATCGAAATGAACAGCAGGCTCTTGGCCAGCGTGTGCGTTATCGCGGCCAGCAGCACACCGTCGCGGCCCACCGTGCCCAGCAAGGAGAACCCCAGGATCAGGAATCCGATGTCTTCGATACTGGAGAGCACAAGCAGGCGCTTCAGGTTCCGCTGCGCCACCATAAGCAATGCGGCGCCAAGGCTGGTGAGGAGCGCGAGGGTGAGGCCGAAAGCCGCGGGCGAGAACATGTTGGGATCGGATTGAGCGCGCACCAGGACCTCGCCCACAGCCGCCATGTCGATCACCGCCACGATCAGTCCGAGCAGGACTGCCGGCAGTTCATCGGCCAGGCGCAGGATCCAGAAGAAGAACGGAATAATGGCCAGCTTGACGCAGATCCCGGTGATGAATATCGCCCGGCTCCAGTCAATCTGGTTCGGGCCGCTCAGGAGCTGCGAAATTCCCAGGCATGCTCCGGAGAGAACCACTACGGCAAGATAAAGCAGCCGCGAAGAACGGGTGCGCGCCGCCTTCCAGACGGGCAGCACGCTCATCAACGCTGAGGCCTCCAAGAACCAGTACCGCGGCCACTCGTGCGCCTTGATGCACCCGGCAATCGACAGGGTGGCGGCAAGGGCGATCTCGAGCGGCAAGAACCGGTCTTCGCTGGTTTCAGCAGCGGCGCAAACCAGGGCAACGGCAGCAAAACACAAGCCCGCGGTAAGCAACTCCGGAACCGGCATGGCAGGGAACTGCGCCGCCAGCACCGACACATGCACCGCGTACCGCATTCCCAGCACTATTGCGACAGGCAGAACGGCGAGCCACGCCACCGGGCGCCTTGTCATCCAGTTCACCGGCTGTGCCAGCGCCTCCGCTACGGTTCGCACACCTCGC
>Ga0265339_10000702_pt1 | contig 25954 bp, 19 predicted proteins | sample 4CB219metaG_FD_202085 | JGI IMG/M metagenome (GOLD analysis project Ga0265339, IMG submission 202085) | Rhizosphere microbial communities from Carex aquatilis grown in University of Washington, Seatle, WA, United States - 4-CB2-19 metaG | ecosystem: Host-associated > Plants > Roots >... | reverse complement strand
CGATCACGCCGCCCACCGTGTGCACCGAAGACTGGAACACGGTTCCGTCCTGCGGCGCGCGGATATCGATCCGCTTGAGCTGATCCTCCGCGGTGACCTTGCGCTCGACATATTCGTCGATCTTGGCGTCGGTCTCGCGCAGTTCCTTGGCGACGTCGCTGGCGAGATCCTGGTCGATCTGGATCATCTGCAACTGGGTCTCGGTGATCTTGTCCTTGGCCTGGGCGACCGAGGAAATCATCTGCCCGCGTTCGCCTTCGAGCCGCGCGGCCTCGCGTTCCAGCGCCGTCAACTTGTTCAGCGGCGTCAACCGCTGCGTCCACAGATCGCGCACGCCTTCGAGCTCGCGGTTGATCAGCTCGACTTCCTTGACCTTGGCCTCCGCCTGCGCCTTGAAGCCGTCGATCTGCTGTTCGAGCTGGACGACGCGCTGGCCGAGCTGCGCCTTCTGGCCGAGCCGGGCCGAGCGCCGCAGTTCGAACAGGTTGCGCTCGCCCGACAGAACGCGCGCGACCTGCGGATCGTCAGCGCGGCGGGACAATGAGTCCGGAAACGTAATTTGATCCAGGCGATCGCGCTCGCCTTCGAGCCGCGCCCGGCGCGCCATCAGTTCATCGAGGCCCTTGGTGACGATGGCAAGGCTCGCACGCGTGATGGTGTCGTCCAGCCGCACCACCACGTCGCCGGCATTCACGTGGTCGCCGTCGTGGGCCCGCACCTCGCCGACCACGCCGCCGGTCAGATGCTGTACTTTCTTGACGTGGGAATCGACCACCACCGAACCGGAGGAAATGATCGCGCCGGACAGCCGCGTGGTGGCCGCCCAGCCGCCGACGCCCCCGCACAGCAGAACAACGAGCGCGATACCGACCCGCAGGTGGCGCCGGATCGAGCGATGCGACCGCAATACGCGATGCGAGGTGGGTTGATTGTCGTTCATGAGCTCACCACGTCCTTATCGACAACCACCTTGAGCGGACGCGGCAGCACCGGGTCGCGACGCAGCACCTTGGCCAGGATCTCGTCGCGCGGTCCGAACGCCTGCACCCGGCCCTGATTGAGCACCAGCGTGAGGTCGACGGCGGCAAGTGCGCTCGGGCGATGCGCGACCACCACCACGATGCCGCCGCGATGGCGCACGCCCAGCATGGCGCGGGTCAGCGCCTCCTCCCCGGTGGAGTCGAGATTGGAGTTCGGTTCGTCGAGCACGACAAAGAACGGATCCCGGTAGAGCGCCCGGGCGAGCGCAATCCATTGCCGCTGGCCGGCCGAGAGCGACGCGCCCTGTTCGCCGACCTGCATCTCATAGCCGTCGTTGAGGGACGCGATCATATCATGCGCGCCGGCGGCCTTCGCCGCCGCGACGATCGCCTCCGAATTCTGTCCCGGCTCGAAGCGGCAGATGTTTTCCGCCACGGTTCCCGCCAGCAATTCGACCTCCTGCGGTAGATAGCCGATGTGCCGGCCAAGCGCATCCGGCGTCCATTGATCGAGCGCCGCGCCGTCGAGGCAGACCTTGCCGTGGCTCGGCTGCCAGGCTCCGACCAGCATTTTCGCCAGCGAGGATTTCCCGGACGCACTCGGGCCGATGATGCCGAGACCGTCCCCGCTCCGCAGCGTCAGTTTGACGTCCTGCACCGCGAGCTTGGTCGCCCCCGGCGGCACGATGCTGGCGCCCTCGACCGTCACCGTCTGGGTCGGCACCGGGAGCGTCAACACCTGGCCGGGCATCGGCATCAGCGCGAGCAGCTTCGACAACCGGGCCCAGCTCTGGCGGCAGGCGACGAAGGCGCGCCAATTGGCGATCGCCAGATCGACCGGTGCGAGCGCGCGTGCCGCCAGGATCGAACCGGCAATGATGATTCCCGCCGTGGCCTCTTCGTGAATGACGAGATAGGCCCCGACCGCCAGCACGCCCGATTGCAGGATCAGGCGCAGCACCCGCGACAGCGCGCCCAACCCGCCGGCGAGATCGCTCGCCCGTTGCTGGGTGATCAGATATTTGGCGTTGATGTCGCTCCAGCGTTCCTGCAGCCGGGCGCTCATGCCCATCGCCACGATCACGTCGGCATTGCGCCGGCTGGTCTCCGCCAGCACCCGCCGCGTCACCGCGAGCCCGGTCGCCCGCCGCGTCGGCCCGCGCACCAATACTTCCGTCAGCAATGTGAGGACGAACAGCAGTCCGGCGCCGCCGAGCGCGGTCAGCCCGATCCAGGGATGCAGCAGATAGCAGATGCCGAGATAAAGCGGCATCCAGGGCAGATCGAACAGCGCGATCGGTCCGAGACCGGAGAGAAACGAGCGCACATTGTCGATGTCGCGCAGCGGCTGCATGCCGTCGTTGAGACCGCCGAGCTTCAGCGGCAGCCGCACGATGGTGTCGTAAATTCTGCCGCTCAAGGATTCATCGAGTGAATTGCCGACCCGCGTCATCAGCCGCCCGCGGATCATGTCGATCAGTCCGAGGAAGCCGTAGAGAATGCCGGCCAGCACGCCGAGGCCGATCAGCGTCGGCATGCTCCGGCTTGGCAGCACGCGGTCATAGACCTCGAGCATGAACAGCGCGCCGGTCAGCATCAACACGTTGCTGACGCCGCTCAGCAGCGCGACGCCGACAAAGGCGTTTCGGCAGGCGCGCAAGGCACTGGCAAGTTCAGATTGTGGCGACGCCATTGGCATATGACTTAAAGTCCCGCCAATCGGGCACACCAAACCATCACGACACCCACCTCTTGTCCGTCGGCTTTCCGCCGCGGCGCCAATCTGGACTAAGCGTGATGAATAATGAAGTCCGATGCGTGCAGACCGTTAACCGGCACGTTTACCAAAGCGGCATTATCGCCGTGGCCGACGTTACCGCCGGGGTCCTGGCCGCCATTGGTCGCCTGCAACAGCGGTTGCAAGTGGCCGAAATCGCCGTTGGCAAAATTGTCGGGCGCGAACGGATGGGTGGGGCCGCCGGAACTGGCAAAGTTGGTGCCCGGCGCGTGCCCGGACCCCGACTGAAAGACAAAGGACTCGTTGCCGTTCTGGTCGAAGGCGACCGATTGCAGCGGACCGGCCCCATTGTTGACCATCGGAACGTTCGAGGGCGCCGGATCGACGATAAAGGTGCCGTTGTGCCCATCATTGGAGAAACTAAAGCTGGCGATGGTGAAATTCCCATCGAAGGCGATGTGCGCGCTGTGGCTCCCGTCGCTCACCGTCAGCGTGCCGTGGGAATACGACGCGGTGATATGGCCATCATTGAAATCGATGTCCTTCAGGTCGATGCCGTCGTGGCCGCTGAACCCGGAGACCTTGCCGGTGAAATCGAAGGAATCCTTCAGCACCAGCGTTCCTGAGTGACCCGCGTTGTTCAGGAAGGTCACGTTGTTGGCATCGGCCCGATCGAGTTGGAGCGTGCTTGCGCTGTCGATCTTCAGCGCGCCGGAACCGGCGACATCGCCCTTGATCTCGAGCACGCCGCCCTTGCTTTCGACCGTCCCGGCATTGTCGAGGGGGGAATTCACGCTGCCGTGGCCGAACAATTTTGCGTCCGCCTCGATCGCAGTCGACCGCGCCGACAACGCACCGCCGTCGAGTTCGACGCTGCCCTTCACCAGGGTCAGGGCATGCCTCAGGTCGAGGTCGCCGTGGGAATCGATCACCACATTGGCGCCGTTCGAACTGACGGTCAGCGAGTTTGCGTTGGCGTGATCATCGATCGCGATGCGCCCATTGGTATCGATCAACGCATCCGCATCGGATCCCGGGCCGGAATGGTGTCCGTGATCTCGATGATCACCGTGATCGCGATGATCCCAAGAATCTCGGTGATCCCCGTCGCGATGATCCCAGAAATATCGGTGGTCGCGATGTTCCACGGTGTCTCTGTGATCGCCGCGATCACCATGGTCGCCGTGATCTCCCCGATCCCGGTGATCGCCTTGATGCCCGTGGTCTCGGTGATCGCCGTGATCTCCCTGGCCCCCACCGATCCAGTTCCAGCTGTCCGACCAATTGCCGGAGCCCTGCTTCCACTCGACGACATGCGGGCTGACGTCGATCACCAGCGTCTGGGGCGCGGAGACACCGCCCTCTTCGATGTTGACGGCGGTCACCGTCAGCTTGATCTGCTCGCCGACATAGCCGGTGTGCAGCGTCAGTCCCGACAGCTCGTCGGCCGTCAGCAGAATGCTGCCGTTGACGATATGCAGATGGTCCCCGCGGCTGTCGGTCAAGGTGACATCGCGCGGCAGGCCGGAGATCAGGGCCCCGACTTTGCCGCCGTCCGGATCCAGCGCGAGAATATTGAGCGCGACTGAACTGTTGAGGCCGACCACGGCGAAATCGACGTTGCGCTGATGGCCGGCGCTCTCCGACACCGCAAGGATCGGATTTTCGTCGATCACCTTGCCTGTCGGGGCGCTGTCGGCCACCACCGTCTGGCCAGTCGCGGCATAGGTCACTTCGACCCGGAGCAGCTTGCCTTCGTCGTTCTCGGTCGGCGTGTAGACGGCATGGGTGGCGAAGGGAATATTGACCCAGATATGATGCACCGGATCGAACACCTGCCACTGATAAACCAGGGTGTTGACCTGGTTGGAGCCGGTCAGGGTCGGGATCGCCGTCAGCCTTTGGCCTTCCTGCGCCGTGCCCTCGATCGTCACGCTCAACGTGACAGGTGTCGGTGGCGCCGGTGGCGGTGCCGGCTGGTTCACCGTGATCACGATCGGCGACACCAGAGTGTTGTTGAACGGATTGCCGGCATGATCGGGGCCGGGCGGATTGAGCGGTGGCTCGCCGCCCGGAAACGACTGCGGCTGAACATTGAACGGCGGCGGCGGCGTGATCAGCAGCAACGGATTCTCGCCCGAACCATGGTCGCCGTTGGTGGAATGCGGCGTGCCGAGCGGATTGTTTTCGTAGAGATGATGCACGCTGAAAGCGTCGCGCAGCAGCGCGTTCATGCTCAGCGCATCGCCGCTGGTTTTGCGGAAATGTTCGACTTCGACGTCGTCGCCCTTCGGCGTCAGCCGGGTGCCGATATCGGCATCGTTGACGATGTCGAAGATGTGGCCGTCCTTGTGCGAGATCAGCGCGAACGAACCGACGGTGACGCCGTCCTCCTCGACACCGACCGAATATTCGGTGGTTCCGTCGACCAGATTGACATGCGAGTACACCGCGGTGCCGCGGATCCCCATGGTGGCGACCGGCGTATCCACCTTCATGTCGCCGGTCTTGGCGACTTTGCCGGCGAGGAATCCGAACGTCCCCTGCACCAGACTGATAAAGGCCTTGTTGCCGGATCCGTTCGGGTCGAACACGTAATCGTTCAGCACCATGCGCGCATCCGCGGACAGGTTGAACGCCGTTCCGTCGGTGAACCCGATGCCGACGGAAGAATCGGTGCTGGTCTGCACCACATCGCCCTTCAGCACGAGATCGCCGACCTTGGCCGGAACCACGACGCCGTTGGCATGGGTGATGGAAACCAGACCGCTCGCCTTTTCGACCTTGCCGATGGCGGCTTGATCGGGCGCCGGGGCTCCGGCCTGGGCATAGGCCCCGGGGGCGGCCGAGCCGGCGAGCAACTGCACCACCTTGGCGTCCAGGATGGCGCCCTCGGGCGAGCGCAGATCCGGCGTTTGTTCGGCGGAAAAGTATCCGGTGACCACCAGGCTATTGCCGTGGTCGCCGTGGATGATCAGGTCGGGACCCGAACGGTTGAACTCGCCGGAAAACAGCAGGTGCGCGTCGGGGATGGTAATGGGCGCATGCCCGTTGCCATCCGCCGCCACTACCTGATGCGCGCCGCGGAAATCGAACGAGGCGTCGTCGAAGAAATGCGCCAAGCTTCGCGCCATGAATAGTCCAACGTTTGCAGGGGGTTGGAAGGCGATTGCCGAATTTCTAGGCTGATCGCGGGGGTGCTCCCGTGCCCCATAAACTCATGACAAGCATGTGATTTTTCCGGCCGAATCGCAATTATTTTTTATCGTCTTGTTAACCACGAAAAACCCATCCTGCGGGGGGCGCTAAGCCCGCCGGACGCCCTGACCTGGAGAACCAGGCCCTCCCGCGCCACCAGGGCCCCCTTACGGAGCGCACCGACCTCGGCCGCGATCCGATCGAGCGTGGCGTCATCATGGTCGGGATCGTGGTGAAACAGGCAGAAGGTCTTGGCGTTTGCGGCATCCGCCAGGCTCAGACCCTGCTGCCAGCTCGAATGGCCCCAGCCGACATGGGCGCGCAATTCCGTATCGGTGTAGGTGCAGTCGTAGATCAGCACGTCGACATCCGACAGAAACGCGGCGAGCGCGGGATCGGGACCGTCCGATGTCGGTTCGTTGTCGGTGATGTAGGCGACCGAGCAGCCCTCGAATTCCAGGCGATAACCGGTCGCGCCGTTCGGGTGATTGAGGGCGATGGTGCGCACCGTCACGCCGTCGACCGGCGCGAGCGTTTCGCCGGCGCGAAAATCCCGGAACGCGATCTCGGCCTTGAGCGCGTCATCCGCGATCGGAAACAGCGGCGGCGCCATCATCTGCCGGATCACCTGCGCCAGCGTGAAATCCGGCAGCAGATTGCCGGCCCAGAGCTGCACCCGGTTGCCCGGCACGTAGCACGGAGCAAAAAACGGCAAGCCGCAGATATGATCGAAATGGCAATGGCTGAGCAGAATGTTGGTCTCGACCGCAGGCCGCGACGCCAGCGCCTTGCCGAGTTCGCGCAATCCGGTCCCGGCGTCGAAAATCAGCACGCGCTCGCCGCACTGCACCTCGACGCAGGACGTGTTGCCGCCATAGCGCGCGGTGCTGGCGCCGGGACAAGCAATGCTGCCGCGAACACCCCAGAACCGCACCGACATGGAGGTCTTCGCCGTCATGCAGGTCAGACTAGCCTCGTCCTGACGGGAAAACTGCGACATGAGCCGGACATGTGCGGGCATGGGCCGGACGAAGCCGGCCCGCACGGTTGGAATATTTGCCCTACCACATGTCTGCCACGCCGTCATTTTCGACGGCAGGCTGAACCCGTTTGGCAGTGGACGATTGGGGATTAGTCGGCGCGACGAGCGCTCCGCGGGCTGTATTTTACAGTGCTTTGGCGCGTGACGCGACCGCGGCGGCCTGCAGGCCGTAGCCATCGACCGGATGGGCGCCTTCGTCGCCGAGCATGAACAGCGGCACGTAATCCGGGAGCTGGCTGTCCTCGAGCATCAGCAGGCGACGGTTGTCGAGCACGAGCCAATGGCCGTCGAGACGCGCGGCGAGAACCGCATGGTCTTCCCGCAAGCGGATGTCGTGCACCACCACCAGGCGCAGATCGGCGTCGTCGACGCCGGCTACCCGCAACGCGGCGTACTTCGTAATCGCGTAATCCTCGCAATCGCCGGCACCGCGCGCCAGCGCATCGAGCGGCGGCGCCCAGCGATCGATTACGCCATATTGGGCGAGGTCGCTCTGCGGCCGGATCGCCAGGTTGACGGCGCGATTGATGGCGCCGAGACGCGCGCGCCCGTCCCGCTTGCCGGCGGTGTCAACGATGGCCAGAAACCGGGTCGCCCCGACCGAGGGACAATGCAACCGGTCTGCCCGACAGCGGGCAAGCATGTCGGCTTCAGCCGCCATCGCCTCGCGCACGCCCTGCCATTTCTCTCCGAGTCGCGCGTCACCGGCGGCTGCAAGCTGCACCCCGAACGGTTCGACCCGAGATGCCGACGTCCACGGCTTTTCGGCTTGCTGACTTGGCGCAAGCGATGCCAGCGCCGGTCGCAGCGAACCGATGCTTGAATCGATATTTGAATCGACGTTCCGAGCGACCGCCGTCGTCGTTGCGGCATGGACCCCGATCGCCGGCGCGTTGATATCGGCGCGGGACGCGCACGCCGGCGCCAGCGCCACGGCGACGGCGTACAGCATCGCCAGTGCAGCCGCGCCTGCACGCTTGATCGCACCCATCGTGTTGATAGCCGACATGGTGACGCCCATCGATTGAGGACCGCGCCGGCGACCGAAAGCCCCCGGCACCCTCCCCAACCCGTGCAAATACCCTAGGTCCCGGTCATTTGCAGGCAGGTTAAACGCGGCCCCGGAGCAGACCGGGGACCGCCTGATTGGTAAACGGCCGGCAAGTGCGATCGTTCAATCTTGAACCATCGATTGTGAACCGCCGCCCCTGCGCCCGCGCTTGCCGGTGGCGCGGCCGGTGCTTATGGTTCGCACCGAATACTGTACCGATACTATAAGGAGCGAGCGAATGGACCTGAGCGTTCAGGAACTCGACAACGGCATTACCGTCGTCGCCCTGCGCGGGCGGCTGGATACGATCTGGGCCGGCGAGATGGAAACATCGTTCAACACCATCGCGGGCTCCAAGCAGTCCGTGGTCGTCGATTTGTCGGAAGTGAGCTTCCTCGGCTCGCTGGGCATGCGCATGTTCGTCCAGGGCGGCACCACGGTGATCCGCCGCGGCGGCAAATTCGCGATCCTGTCGCCGGACCCCAACATCACCAAGGTGCTGAAAGTGGCGGCGATCGATTCCCTGATTCCGATCCTGCAGGAACGCGCGGCCGCGCTCGCGGCCGCACTCCCCTAGGTCAGCGTCTCGCCGCAATCATCGACGGCAGCACATCGCGCACCCGCGCGATCACATCGTCCCATCGCCGATTCTGCGATTGCCGAAACAACCGCGCGGTCGGGTACCAGGGACTGTCGTTGCGCTCCAGCAGCCAGCGCCAATCCGGCATGAACGGCAGCAACACCCACACCGGCTTGGCCAACGCGCCGGCCAGGTGAGCGACGCCGGTATCGACCGAGATCACCATGTCGAGCTGGGACATCAGCGCCGCGGTATCGGCGAAATCGAACAATGCGTCGCCGAAATCGAGAATGTCGTTGCGTTGCTTCAGCACCGCCGCATCGTCGGCGCGAACGTCCTTCTGCAGGCTGACGAAAGTCGCGTCGACCGCGAACAGCGGCAGCAGTGCGCGCAGGCTGATCGAACGGTTGTGATCGTTCCTGTGCGCGCGCATGCCCGACCAGGCGAGCCCGATGCGCGGCCGCGTCTTCGGCCCGAGCCGCGACTGCCACAGCGCCTGCATGCGCTCGGGCGCCTGCAGATAGGGCGTCGTTGCCGGGATCGTTTCCAGCCGGGTGCCGAACGCCAGCGGCAGACTGAGCAGCGGGCAATGGACGTCGAAATAGGGCAGCGTCTCACCCCGGGCGACGACCTTCGACACCCCGGCAAGACTGCTCATGAGGTCGACGAGCACCGGCTCCACTTCCAGGATCACCTGCGCGCCGCGCGCGGCGACCAACGGGGCATAGCGGCAGAACTGGATGGTATCGCCCAAGCCCTGCTCGCCGTGCAGCAGAATGGTTTTGCCTACGATCGTCTCCGCGCCGAGCCACAGCGGCTGCGAAAAATTCCGATCCCGCGGCGCCAGCGTCTGAAGCTTCCAGCGCGACTCATATTTCTCCCATCCGCGCGCGAAATCGCCGGTGAGCAGCTTGAGCAGGGCGTCGTTCCAATGCGCCTCGGCATAGTCCGGGCGTAGCGCCAGCGCCTTGTCGTAGCTCGCCCGCGCCGCGTCGAGCCTCGCCAGCGCCTGCTGGGCAAAACCGCGGTTGTTGAAAGCCTCGGCATAGTCGGGCCGCAGCGCCAGCGCACGATCGAAACTCGCGACCGCCTCATCGAGCCGCTGCAATTCATGCAGCGTGATGCCGCGATTGTTGAACGCCACCGCATAGTCGGGCTTGAGCGCGAGCGCCCGGTCGTAGCTCGAAAGCGCCTCCTCGCACCGCTTCAACGACCACAGCACATAGCCATGATTGTTGCAGGCCTCGGCATGATCGGGCTTGAGCACCAGCGCCTTCTCGTAGCTGGTGAGCGCCTCATCCAGCCGATCGAGCGCCTGCAGCGCGTTGCCGCGATTGTAGCAGACATCGGCATAGTCGGGCCGCAGCGCCAACGCCTGGTCGTAGGCCGCCAGCGCGGGTTCGAGCCGCTCCTGCGCCTGCAGCACATTGCCGAGATTGTTGTACGCCTCGGCCGAATCCGGTTTGAGCGCGAGCGCCTGCCGGCATGCGGTTTCCGCCTCGCTGAACCTGCCTTGCGTGTTCAGCATGCTGCCGAGATTGGACAGGCCCTCGGCGAATTGCGGATTGAGCGCAATCGCGCGCCGAAGCGCCGCTTCGGCCTCGGCCGGCCGGCCGAGATCCAGCAGCACGTTGCCGAGATTGTTGTAGGCCTGGACGAAACCGGGCTTGAACGCGATCGCCTGGCGATAAGCCAATTCCGCCTCGCCGGCGCGGCCCTGTTCCTTCAGCGTGTTGCCGAGGTTTGACCAAGCCTCGGCGAATTGCGGATGGAGCGCAAGCACCCGGCGCAGCGCCTGTTCGGATTCATCGAATCGGCGCAGCACCCGGAGCACATCGCCCAGATTATTGACCGCATCGGCCGAGTCCGGATCGAGCGCGATCGCCTCGCGATAGGCGGCCTCCGCCTCGCCGAGCCGGCCTTGCGCCTTCAGCGCGGTGCCCAAATTCGAGCGGCTTTGCGGACTGTCTGGGTTGAAGCGGACCGCCTCGCGCAAGGCCCGTTCCGCCTCGTTGAACCGGCCGAGTTCGCACAGTACGTTGCCGAGATTGTTGTAGGCGTCGCCGAGGTCCGGTTTGAGCAGAATGGCGCGGAGATAGGAATCCTCAGCTTCTGCGAGCCGCCCGAGATCGGCGAGCGCGGCGCCGCGATTGCAATGGATCTCGGCAAAACCCGGCCGCAGCGCAAGGATGCGATCATAGAGCGTGACCGCCTCGGCGAGCTTGCCCGACTGGTGGCGATCCACCACCGCGCGGAACAGCGCATCCAGATCCTCTGACGAAACAGGCTCGGGCGGGCTCGGATTCGCGAGCTCCGCTTGCCGCTGGGGGACGGTCATGTCGTTTGCTCAGGTTGCTGGCGGACAATCGGCCGATCACGCCACGCGAGGCGGCCGCGCCGGAAACCGCCAAGGCCACATCCGACGGCACATGCCCCGATCTTCGTTTGACCCGAGGATGGTGAAGGATTGGTTAATGGGGGAGGGGGGCAGAGGAGCGACCGGCGGTGCCATGCGCGATGGGGATCGGGGCGCTGAGCGCGCCTGTCCTACGCTTCGCCTACGGCGCCACCTTCACTTGTCCAAATCCATTGTTGTCGAACGCCCGCCGCACCGTGCCGTCGGCTTTGGCGCCCGCGACGAATTGCGCCGCCCAGGTCCGCGTCGCCGGCCGCTGCTTCGGCACCGTCACCACCACGCCGGTCGACTGTACCGCGCCGTCGAGCACCCGCGTGCCCGGCAGTTTCTTCGCCAGGTCTTCCAGCGCTTCCAGCCCCATCGACAGCGCATCAATCTCGCCCTTGCCGATCCGCTCCGCCGCGACCTCGGCCTGCGGGAATTTGGTCAGGCTGGCGTGCTTCAAGGTCCTGGTCAGCGTCCGCGATGTCGCGGTGCCGTCGATGCAGCCGACTTTGGTCCCGTCGCGGTCGACCTCGGCGAGCGCGCGGATGTCGGAGCCGGCCCGCACCAGGTAGCCGCTTGCGTACTCCACGTAGGCGGGCCCCATGTCGACGAATTTTTCGCGCTCGGCATCCGCCGGCATGAACGAGATGTCCCACGCGTCCTTGTCGCTCGCCGCGGCGATCTCGCCGGAATTCGGATATTCGACGAGTTGCAGCGGCACCTGGAGCTTGTCCGCGGCCGCCTTGGCGAGGTCGACGGTGACGCCCTTCGCCTTGCCGGTCGTAGCGTCCCGCGTGGCCCAGAACGTCGATGGCGCCGGACCGACCGCGATCGCGACCCGCAGCGTTCCGGTCGGAGCGATATCGCGCACGCCATCGGCTCGCGCATCAGACGCTCCGATCAGCCCGATCGCGAGCGCCAAGCCAACCGCGTTGATTGCCCGCTTCATAATGTTCCTCGCTGCAGAAATTGTCTTTGCAGGATCCCTGCCCGCAACTGTAACCCGCGGTCGGCGGATCTAGCCAGATCAGACTCGCCGCTCCCGCGCGCGCGCCAGTGTCGAAAAAAAGCGACGCGCCAAAAAAAGCACAGACAGAACGCCAGATCAAACATGTCTGTTGCAGCGCGGCAAATCGCGTTGGTGTGAGAAACAGCGCGACCCGCGTTGCGTTCACGCGTCAAATGATGTGTCGTGGCAATTCTGCACCCGCCGGATAATCGTGGGGCCATGGGGAAGAGACGCTCGATGCATCGCTCCAACATACGCTCCACGACTCCCGCCGGAATTCTGGTGTTTGCGTTTGGCGCGCGCGCCACTGTCGCGTTGTCGGCAACGCTCGCCGCACTCATCCTCGCGATGATGTCGCCGCCCGCGCACGCGCAGGCCGATTCCGGGCGCACCATCCGCATCATCGTTCCGTTTGCGCCCGCGGGATCCTCCGACACCCTGGCGCGCATCCTGCAAGCGCCGCTGCAGCAGCAGCTCAAGCAGACGATCATCATCGAGAACCGCGCGGGCGCCGGCACCAATATCGGCACCGCCGAAGCGGCACGCGCCGAGCCCGACGGCAACACGCTGCTGCTCACCAGCAGCGCCTTTGTCGTCAATCCCGCGCTCTACGTCAAAATCCCCTACGATCCGATGGTCGACTTCGTGCCGATCGCGGCGCTGCCGGTGGCTCCCAATATCTTTGCCACCAATCCCGACAACGGCATCAAATCGCTCGCCGCGCTGATCGCCCGCGCCAAAGCGAATGGCGGCTTGAACTATTCGAGCCCCGGCAACGGCACCACGCCGCAGCTGACCATGGAGCTATTCAAGCTGAAGGCGGGCCTCGACATCACCAACATTCCCTATAACGGCGGCGGACCCGCCACCGCGGCGCTGCTCGGCGGCACCGTCGATATTCTCTCGACCGCGTTGCCGGGCGCCCAGGCGCAAGTCCGCGCCGGCAAGATGACGGGGATTGCCCTCACCACCACCAAGCGCTGGGTCAATCTTCCCGACGTGCCGACCTTTACCGAACTCGGTTTTCCCGACATCACCCTGACCACCGAGCACTTCCTGCTGGCCCCGAAAGGTACGCCGCCGGAGGTGATCGCGCGCCTGACCCAAGCCGTGCTGGCGGTGCTCGCCCAGGAGGAGACCAAGGCCCGTGTCCTCGAGGCCGGCTACGACCCCGCCGGCGGCGGGCCGGATCTCGCCAAGCAATGGATCATGAGGGACGTGCCGTTCTACAAGGACCTCGTCGCCAACGCCAAGATCCCGCAGATTCAATAGCGCTGTCGCCTGCGGCCGGGGCTTTTGCGGTTGCGGATCCTGCGTCAGCGCAGCCGGCCTCGCGTCGTCGCGCGTGCGACCGCTAAGTGGAAATTGAATTCGACTTGCGTTCGAACTCACGATGACACGCATCGCACCGATAGACGAAATCATCCGTATCGAGCTCGTGGTGCGCGCACCGAATGATCGCCACAAAACCGCAATCCGGGCACAGCGCGATCCCGCCCACGTCTTCGCCGCGCGGTGACGCACGTCCGTCCATTGTTAGACGCGTCCTGACGCTGTGGGTCTGGGCTTCGCGATCAGGAAATATTTGAGCAGAAATTGATTGTCGCGCGGCGCAAGGACGTGGCCGCAACTGAGACATGCCACCGCGTGGTCGCGTGGCTCGGGCGGCGTCTCCAACCGCACAACTTTGTAAACAGCCCTGCAGTCAGGGCAGATAAAATTGGCGATGGGCGCATCCGTCATGCGGCAAGCATACGGTGTCGAAATACCCCCGTAAAGATCCCCGGGGGGTCACGCGGATGGCGCTCCAATATCACCGCGATTGGGAGCGTCTGGTGTTTCAGACGAGATCCATCTACACGCACGCTCGTTGGTCACAACATCGTTGCCCGAGGACACTTCAGGCATGGCCCCGCTCAACGCCTTCAATCTCGCCGAATTCGGAAATTCGCTGCTCAGTTTGTTCGGAGCTTTCGTCCTCGGCACGCTCATTGGTGCGGAGCGCCAGTACCGCCAGCGCTCAGGCGGCCTTCGGACCAACGTCCTCGTTGCCGTCGGCGCCGCCGCCTTCGTCGATATTGGCATGCGCCTTAATGGACATGCGGGGGCAATTCAGATCATTGCCTATGTCGTGTCCGGGATCGGATTTCTCGGCGCGGGCGTGATCATGAAAGAAGCCGGAAATGTCTGGGGGCTCAACACCGCAGCCACCCTCTGGTGTTCCGCAGCCGTCGGCGCGTGCACCGGGGCGGACCTCCCGGCGGAGGCCGTCGCACTGACAGCGTTCGTGCTCGCGGGCAACACTTTGCTTCGCCCGCTCGTCAACGCCATCAATCGGGCTCCCGTCAATGAGCGACGGAAGCAATCTATGAGGTTCGTCTCACGACCTCCGCGGCGCATCTCAATGAGGCGAGAGAGTTGCTGAGCGAGCAACTGGAGGCGGCGAACTATCCCGTTCGCGAGATCGAATCCATCGATCGCGATGCGGGAAAAATTGAACTCGTCGCGACGCTGGTCGGCACCACCGCGAATCCGCGTGAACTCGACGCTGTTGTTTCCATCCTCAACGCCAACCCGATTGTCGACGACACCACATGGGCGACGCGAACAGAATAGCCTTGCGCAATGATCGCCGAGGCTCGGTTCGGGAACGCGGCCGAAGGAGACCGCATCACCGATCTGCGAGCAGACCATGTGATGCGGCTGATAATCCCTTAGAGCATGCTAGCGATGGTGCTCGACGTGAGCCTTTGCCGCCTCGGTGTGATGATGTCCGGCCTGCGCATGATGCGCATGTGCGAGATGGGCATGATGCCCGGCTTTCTCGTGATCACCCTTCTCATGATGTTTGGCCGCTTCGTGATGATGCTTGGCAGCCTCTTCGTGATGTTTGGCAGCGTTGGCATGGTGCTCGGCGGCTTTTTTGGCGTGAGGCATGTTGTTCTCCATAGACGTCCCAGCGCAGTGCGTCTGCGCGCCGGGATGTTGGATGTTGATTGCAACATCGCGATGAAGCCGATTGCGGTCTCTCGGGCTGTCGCCTCATCCGCGTTTCCGGCGTCCTACCACCCGCAACCGACATTCATCGACGCCTTCAAGGATCAACCGGCATCGACCCCTGCGGTTTTTCGGATTTGTCTGCAGCGCCCGAGGTTTGTCATCGCCAACGGCCTGGACGCAATTTGAATCAACTAAATTTACCCATTGATAACGACACTGGCAAAGAACGGCGCCGGGTGTGCGGTTTTGAACACAACAACATTTTCAAACCCAGCAAATTCTGAATGCGTGACGCAACTCCCGCGATTATTTCAAGAGTTTGACGCATGGCGATTTCGATCGGCTTTCTCAAACCTTTCGCGACCATCTTCGCTTCGCGTCGGAAGCCGAATGGCGACAGCGTGCGCTGGTGGCAAAGCCCTCGCGCGGCGCCAAGCATTGCGGTGACCGTTGTTGGGCTCGCGTTGTCGTTCGCCGCCTGGACGACCGTTACCGTTCGAGAGAATCGGCTGGCCGAGCTTGAGCTCAGTGCGCGCGCCAACAGTCACGCCATGATCCTGCAAAACGGAATCAACGAATACATCAACAAGCTCACCGGCCTGCATGCTCTGTTCCAATCGGACGACGCGGTCAGCCGCCAAGAGTTCACAATTTTCACCGATTACCTCCTGCGCGACCAGACCGCGATTCTAGCGCTTTCCTGGATCCCGCGCGTCACCAAGGCCGAGCGGGTCGCGCACGAATTGTCCGCCGTCCGGGACGGTCTGCCGGGCTACCGTATCAATTCCGTCGATGCCGAGGGCAAACTGGCGCCCTCCGCTGAACAGAGCGAATATTTTCCGGTCTTGTATTCATCAAAAGAGCTTCCGGGCTCTCCGATCTATGGCCTGGATTTAAATGACGGAGGCCTGCGCCAGCAGACGCTTGAGCGCGCGGGGAATGACGGCCACATCGCCACCAGTCCGAGCTTCGTGCTCCACAGCGGCGAGGGTGATCGAAACGGCTTCTTCGTTGTCTTGCCGGTATACCGACTGGGTCTGCCGCGCGACACGGTGCAGGAGCGACGCAGCAATCTCGTCGGCTTTGTTCAAGGCGTGTTCCAGACCGGCGTGATGATCGACGCGATTATTCGCACCTCGGTGGCGCCCCAAGGCTTGGACCTGTACTTCTTTGCTGCGGAGTCCGGCCATGACGAGCCGACCCTTACCTATTTCCACCCCTCGCGTCTTCGCACCGTCGCTACCGACGCACTGCCGCGGGCGACCCTCACCGCCGGCCCGCACTGGTCCAACGATCTTCGCGTCGGCGATGCCCGCTGGACGCTCATCGCAGTGCCGATGCCAGGCGGTCCCGGAACCGCCAGACACATCGGCTCCTGGGTGGTTTTGGCCGCTGGCTTGTTATTGAGCGCAGTGGTGACGGCCTATATGAGGTCAGCCCGCGATCACGAACGTCGGCTTCTGGATGCGAACAACAAGCTTGATCGGACCCTTGGCGCGCTCAATGTCGCCAATGAGCAATTGTCGACGCAGAACGTGTGTTTCGACGCCGCGCTGAGCAACATGTCCCAAGCCCTCCTAATGTTCGATGCGTCGGGACGGCTCATGATCTGCAATGAACGCTACTACCAGATGTACGGTCTCTCCCATGACGTCGTAAAGCCTGGATGCACCATTCGCGAGCTGCTCGAGCACAGACGGCAGACCGGCACGCTGAAACACGCGCCGGAGGTTTATCTCGCCAATCTGGAAACCTTGATCGCGCGCGGTGAGGCCTTCGAGCAGATTGTCGATTTGCCCGATGGACGCGCAATTGCCGTTGTGAACCACCCGATGGCCGGCGGCGGCTGGGTCGCCACCCATGAGGATGTCAGCGACCGCCGCCGCGCCGAGGCCAAGATTTCCTACATGGCCCACCATGATGCGCTGACCGATCTGCCCAATCGCGTCTTGTTTCGCGAACTTTTGGCAAAGGCGCTGACGAGCGTGTCCCGCGGAGAAAGTCTTGCGGTTTTTTGCCTCGATATCGATCACTTCAAGGCCGTAAATGACTCGCTTGGACATCCGATCGGAGACATCCTTCTGAAACACGCGGCCGACCGCCTGCGCCGATGCATTCGAGAGGGAGATACGGCTGCCCGCATCGCCGGCGACGAGTTCGCCATTGTGGGCCTTGGCGCATCGCAACCGACCGAAGCAACGATGCTGGCGACGCGCCTCATCGAAGCGATCGGCGCTCCCTATGACATTGACGGTCATCAGGTGGTGGTTGGGCTGAGCATCGGCATTTCCGTCGCGCCGAATGACGGTACGGATCCGGACCAGCTCCTGAGAAACGCAGACATGGCGCTCTATCGTGCCAAAGCCGACGGGCGGGGTAGCTATCGCTTTTTCGAGCAAGCCATGGATGCGCGCATGCAGGCGCGGCGCGCCCTGGAGCTGGATCTTCGCAAGGCGCTGGCCGGCAACGAATTCGAACTGTTCTATCAGCCGCTCGTCAACATTCGGAGGGGCGAGGTCAGCGGATTTGAGGCCCTGCTTCGCTGGAAGCAGGCGCAGCGCGGCATGGTCATGCCTCTCGATTTCATTCCGCTCGCCGAAGAAACCGGTCTCATTGTGCCATTGGGCGAGTGGGTGCTGCGCGCGGCGTGCACCGAAGCCGCCACGTGGCCGAGCCATCTGAAGGTCGCCGTCAATCTTTCCGCGGCTCAATTCAGAAGCAAAAATCTGATGTCGGCGGTGTTGGCAGCGCTGGCGACATCCGGCTTGTCGCCGAACCGGCTGGAGTTGGAAATTACCGAATCCATTCTCCTCCAGGACAGCGAGGCGACCCTCACCGTGCTCCACCACTTGCGCGATCTCGGAATCCGAATCTCAATGGATGATTTCGGTACCGGGTTCTCGTCGTTGAGCTATCTCCGAAAGTTTCCATTCGACAAAATCAAGATCGACCAATCGTTTGTTCGCGACATGGCGGTTCGGCGTGACAGTCTTGCGATTGTCCGCGCAATTATTTCGATGGGTGCGAGTCTTGGCATTGCGACCACCGCCGAAGGCGTCGAAACCCGCGAACAGCTCGACCAACTGCGAGCGGAGGAATGCATCGAGGCCCAGGGCTACTTTTTCGATCAGCCACGCCCGGCTACGGACATCAACCAAATGTTGGCCAAATTCAAACCCAAGCTCAAGGCGATAGCCTGAGGAGGGAGTGACATCGATCGGCTGCTCTGGATCGATCGTCACGCGATCGCCTTGACTGCGATTGCCTTGGCCTGACTGTCGAGCGAGTTGAGCAATTCCTTCACCTCCGCCGGAGATTTCGGCAGGCCGAGCAGGTGCCCCTGGGCCTCGGTGCACCCTTCGGATCTCAGCACCGCAAGCTGGTGCTCGGTTTCAACGCCGTCGGCGGTCGTGACAATGCCGAGACCATGGCCAAGCCCGACAACCGCGCGAAGAATTGCCAGGCTGTCGTCGTTCTTGGCCAGGTCGCGAATAAAGGACCGGTCGATCTTGATCTTGTTGAATGGAAAACTCCGCAGATAGCCGAGCGACGAGTACCCGGACCCGAAATCATCCATTGCAATCCTGACACCGAGATTCTTCAGCTGGTGGAGCAGGACCAAGGCCCCACCGGGATCTTGCATCAGTCCTAATTCGGTAATCTCAAGCTCCAGCCTGCTGGCCGGCAGGTGAGATGTATCCAGCGCCCCTTTGACGACCCGGACCAAATCGGCGGTTTTGAACTGACCCGGCGATACGTTGACTGCCACCGCAAATTCATGCGGCCACTCAGTGGCGTCGGTGCAGGCTTGATTCAGAATCCATTCCCCGATCGGTCCGATGAGACCTATATCCTCAGCGATCGGAATGAAATCCAGCGGCGACACCCAACCGCGTGAAAGGTGATGCCAGCGGATGAGCGCCTCGCACGCGACAACCTTGCCGGCCTTGAGATTGACAATCGGCTGGTAATCGAGCGTGAACTCGCCGTTCGCCAACGCCTTGCGCAGATCGAGCTCGAGAGCAAGCCGCTCCTGCCTGCGGGCATCCATGTTTGGCTCGAAAAACCGATGCGTATTGCCGCCGTCGGTTTTGCAGCGATAGAGTGCCAGGTCCGCGTTCGTCATAAGCTGGTTGGGAGTGGCGCCATCACCCGGCGCGATCGCGATCCCGACGCTGGTCCCGACAACGACGTCGTGGTCGTCGATTTGATACGGAGCACTCACGGCTTCCATCAGACGTGTCGCGAGCGATGCCGCGTCTACCAACTGGTGGAACGAGGCCTGCACGATCGCAAATTCATCTCCGCCCAAACGGGCGACGACGTCGGTATCACGGACGCAGCCGCGCAGGCGACCGGCCACCGCCTGCAACAGCTTATCCCCGACCAAATGTCCGAGCGTGTCGTTGACGTTTTTGAAGTGATCGAGGTCGAGACTGAGAACCGCGAAGGCCCCGCTCGGCGGCGAGCGTCCAAAAAGTTCCTCGATTTTTTTATAGAAGAGAATGCGATTCGGCAAATCCGTGAGGGCGTCGTAATGCGCCATGTGCGCAATCTGATCCTCGGTTCGTCGACGTTCGGTAATGTCTTCGAACGTCACCACGAAGCCGCCATCGGTCATTGGTGCGCAAGTTGCGGAGAAGGTGCGTCCGTCGGTGCGCTCGAAGGTGATCTTGCCTGTACTTCCACGCTCTAGGATGCGTCGAAGCTCGGCCGTGATTTGTGTCCGGCTTTTGTCCGTGACCTTGATCGCGTTGTGGACGAGCTCCATCAACTGAGGAACCGTGGTTCCTGCGGTCACGATCTCCCATCTCCGCCACGGCACGCCAAACAATTCCGCAGATCGCCGATTGGAAATCGTAAGCTTCCCAGCGCGACTGAACATGAGAAGTCCCTGCGCCATGTTGTTCAACGCCGCATCAAACCGCAAATTCTGTTCCTCTGACGTGTCATTCGCCACCTTCAGTTTGCGAGCGCTGCGACGCATCGCCCATATCAGTGACGTCAGCGCCCCACTGAGCAGCAACCCGCCGATCAACACGATCGAGGAGCCTCCATGCCCGCCGGTCAGGAGACCCGCTTGCTCGGGCGCCACCACCAGTTTCCAAGGAATATCGCCAAAATTGAGCACAAACGACCGCTGCAGCCCGGCGGCGAGCGCTGCCTGCGACATTGGCGCAATCGGCTCGCCGCCAAACCGAGACGTAAAATAGATTGGGAGATCGTCCAAAGTCGCATTTGGCGGAAAGACATACATCCGCACCGGCGCTTTGACGCCGACGAAGATACGGTCGATCATGACCCTGATCTGGAATACGCATTGAATGAGGCCGAGAAAGTTTCGGCGCCTGTCCTCGACCGTTTCGTGAGGTAACCCGCGTGCATAGACCGGCAACCCGGCCCAGAACCCGCGTCGATCTCCCTCTCCTATGTAGAGCATCAGCGGTGGCGACGTTGTTAGGACGTCTCCATCCCTGGAGCGGTCGAGCGTCCGCTGCCGCGGGCCGCCGTCGTTGAGGTCGAGCCCATAGACGGGCGAGTCTCTCGCCTCGGTCGAATAGAATTTTGGAAAGTACTCGTCGCTTTCCGGCGCGACCGGCAAGGTGCCGTCTGGGCCGGCGGTGCGGATGTGATAATCGGGAATGCCGTCACGAACTCCCGCTTGCTCGTGCCGAACGCGCTCCTCGCGCTTGACGCGCGGAAGCCACGTAATATTCAGGATCGCGCTGCTGTCCGCCATCAGCGACTTGGAGAAATTCTCAAATTCGCCGCGCGTCACGGCATGGTCTGACGAATCGAAAAAGGACCGCAGCGCGTAGAGCTTGTCCCAGGACTTTTCGATCCCACTTTGCAAAGTCGCGGCCTGGTTGTTGGCTCGACCGACGAACTCCTGGACAAAGGCACGGTTTTCCGTGGAGATTGTCAGATACCAAAATGTGATGGACGCGGCGACGCCAACAATCCCCACCATGAGAACGGGCGCGAAGTACCGCATTGTCTCCCACGTTTCCTTGCGCAACAATCCTCTCATAACTCGTGGGCCCGTTTCCCCCGGCGCCGACAGCCTTCGGCGCATGAACGCGTCTTGTTTGTTATCGATCACAGTAACAACGCCAATCTGAGTGAGAGGGACAGGCCCGCCTACTGAAACCGTGCGCAGTTGTTCGAGCGATGATGTTCTTGGTTAGCAGAGGTTGAATCAGAAAGCTTCGAATCGACTCGGCGAACGTCGCGCGACCACTGGCGCGCCCACCGGCGTTCTGTGTTGAGGTTTACTCAGTTTGTGTTGATTTGGTTTCGGATCTGGAACCTATGAATCGACGCCGGCCGGCGGAGTGGTCGAGATTGCACAGACGCGAGACGCGCACCGCTGGCAGAACCGAAGCGATCGTGACAGTGCCCGGGCCGACGAGGACGGAGACGGCGATGCACATCGCGCGAGCGAACATCGACAAGTACAAATCGCTGCTCGAGACCGAAACGGATGCCGGCAGGCGAACGGTGCTCATCCGCCTGCTGTCCCAGGAGCATGAAAAAATCACGGCTGAGACGAAAACCGAAGCAAAAAAGACTTAGCGCAAAAAACTTGGCCGAAAACAACTTGGCAACCTGGTCGTCAGCAAGCCGCGTGGCCAATTGAGATTCATCGCACGACGTTTTTGACTGTGTGGCGACTGGCTGCCTCCCCGGCCATCCGCTACTCAGGCGAGCCCCGGTCCGAGCGAGCGGCACCTCTGCAGGACCGGGGCCGCCGACCGCAGGGCGCCGCCTTCGCCGATCGTTCAGCCGCGAAAACAGTCAGCATCCCTTCGCTAAACTCTCAAGCACACGGACCGCTGATCGCTTTAGCTCCGGCGCAAAAAGAGATGAGCCCAGCATCGAATGTGCGGTCCCCCGCAGAGATCATTAGACTTCGATTAACGATGTGAAACGTCGGTGGTTGCGGCCGCATCGATCGCTGGAACCAGGATTGTGCCGCGGACGTCTACCTTCGAATGCCAGATCGCCAGGGAGGTGTCTGCCATGAGAGATGCAGATTACCTGATCGAAAAAGCGGAACAATGTTTCCAACTCGCCGCGTTTGCGCGCGGCCATGTTCTCAGTCTCGAGATCGCCAAAGGGATCGATGACCTTGGCGAGCAGCTGATGAACAAGGCGGTCGAAATCGACACCGCGCGGCAACGGACCGAGACAGCATGCGCGCTGCTTCGCGACGGCGATTGGTACCTGATCAGGGGCGGACGGAGAACCAAGCTGGCGATATCGGGGCCAGCGAATGCTCCGAGCCATTTGCGAAAGTGATCCTCGCAGAGATGCGGTGACACCGAGACGCGGCTTGGCCGCGCCTTAATGGTGTATTTTTCCGGCGATGTAGTTGTACAGGCCGTTCAAATTTGTCCCAAGGGCGGTGGCGCCGACGATGATTGCGATCGCAATCAGCGAGGCGATGAGCCCATATTCGATGGCCGTCGCGGCCCGTTCATTGTCGACCCAGAACCATCCGGCAAATATTTTCACGATGCGATGCATGATAAATCCATCAGCGCCGCGACGTCGTCAGCAAAAAACACCAATTCGTTGGTGGCGATTCGATGCTCACAATCGAAGGCGAGCGGTTGCTATGAGTCCAGAGGCGGCGGCTCATTTACTGCAACGTCGAGGCGCCGATCTCTGTCGGCCCCCATCTCGTTGAGCAAGAACCTTCAGCGGTTCGATGCCGTATTTTTGCCGGGGCTGGCGTTGCACAGCACGTTTGAAGTCATCGAGACGGCCCACAAGGAGCGCAAGTGTGTTCCGCGAGGCGATGAGCCCATATTCGATGGCCGTGGCAGCCCGCTCGAAATCGACCCAGAACCATCCGACCAGCGCTCTGAAGACGTGAGGAACGCGATACATGAAAGATTCCCTCGGGGCGATCCATGGCCCCATAACAAAGCCCCCACAACAACCAACGATTTAGAAGCTGATTTCGATCAACTCAGTATTCGCGGGACCCAAACTGTATTAATTTTTGCTTTACGCAGCTTTTTATTGACTAAAATCCTATACAATTTCCACAGGACCTCCGCGAGGCGTTCGCATCTTTGGGAGGTCGCGACCGGCCGTGAGGGTGTTGTTCAGGTTCATCGGACAGACTTCAGGCAGCAAATGCACAATCCAAATCTGCTTCTTCTGGGCATTGGTTTGCTCGCCGCCTATGGGGGCTTCGATCTTTATCGAACCCTCAAGAATGGCCGCGCCAGCACGTGGATGGACGGCACGGCGACCCGCGCGCATCAGCCAGCGAAATTCTGGCGCTATGTCTATCAAGGCAGCGCGGTGGTCGCTCTCTTCATCGCCGGCTTTATTTGGATAATGTTGCTTCCGGATTGGTTCCGATAGGCCATCAGGAACCAATCTGATTCATCCGCGTTCGCTAATTTGTGGCGGCCGCGTTCCCCCCCACGCTCGCCGTCACCTATTCCACCACCCCGGTCCGCTGCCCCCCGGCGGATCGGGGACCACCCCCTGCCTACGGCTGAAAGATCTCAGCCCGTCTCACCGCTTGTGACGCTTCGCGGTGCTCGGCTTATCCATAGCCTTGACGCTCTGTCGCAATGCCGATCGCAGATCAATCGGCCGGCCGTGTTTCTTCAAAACGTCAATGAACGCTTCCTCGGCCAGTTCTTGAAACGTTTTCATGCTGTCGCGCGCGAGCAGGTCAAGCGCGGCCCATGTCTCGTCGTCGATTTGCACGCGCTTGCCCGGCATTTCCGTCGAAACCTTGCACTCTTCCAAGGAATGGAACGCTGCATCTTCGGCGGCGTTGGCTCCGGTGGTCAAGTGGAGGAGACGATGATGGCGAAGAAGGCAGCTCGGCGCAAATACTCTCCGTCCGCGGGCAAGGACGTCGAACGAGAGATGCATAAATTCAAGCGAGGCGAACTCAAGAGCGGACCGGGCGGCAAAGGGGGCACCGTCAAGAGCCGCAAGCAGGCCATCGCGATCGGGCTTTCGGAAGCGCGCAAGGAGGGAAAGAAGGTCCCGAAAAAAAGGCGCAGCGCCGCGTGATCGACGACGACCCGGTCGCGGGTGCGCCGATCAGCCCTCATGCGCTTTCTGCGCCCAGAATTGATACATCCGGTCGAAGGCGAGCGGATGCTGCTGTTCGAAGTCATGCCAACAATCGAGGTCGGTCATGGCGCCATCATTGGGAAACGAGGCCGCGAACCGGTGTCGCGTCCAGGGGTCAATCTCGAACCCTAGAAACTGCAAATTGTTCGAGGCGAGATAGGCCTTGATCTCCGGCAGGCTCGTTCGCTGCTCCTGCGCGTGGAACAGCAGGTCGCGGCACTCGCTGGTGTTGTAGAAGTCGACGGTTTGCGTGACATTGTGCAACGGCGTTCCGGCGGGTGCGTCCATCAGGACCTGGCGACAGCGCCGAATATCGTCGGCAACCGCGCGATATCCCCGATCCGCAATGAAGTCGCGAACGGCCACGATATCGCGTCTGGCAATGTCACTGTAGAGCGCAAGGAACAAGAATCCGCCCGGCCTGAGCAGTGAGGCGAGCACCTGCGATCCCGCTTTCGGATCGGGCAGATGGTGGAGGACACCCGCCGATTCGATCACGTCGAAGGTCCGGCCGAGCGAGCCAAGCTCGCCGATATCGGCCTGCGCATATTCGATATTATCGAGACCGAGCGCGAGCGTCTGCCGCTTGGCATAGGCAAGGCTGGCAAGACTGAGATCGACCGCGAGAATACGCGCGCCCTTCAATCGCTGCGCCATCTCGATTGGTTGCTGTCCGGTCCCACAGCCCGCGATCAACACATCGACATGGTCGCGTTTGCCCAGCGGTCGAAATGCGGCACCCGGAAACAATCGCCGCAGATAGTCGTCGAAGGCTGTACGCGACGGCGCGGGCGCAGGTTTGACCCAGCGTGGGTACGGGTTTTCTTCGTATTGCTCCCGCACCCGTATCGATACCGGATCCTCTATCGCCGTCAGGCGAGGAAGCGAGGCTTGCATCGTCCGTTCCGTGTCCGGCTCGCGCACCTGGAGATCAAGCAGCGTCATGACCGGATGCGGCCAGGCGCGCCGAACGAGGGACGCAGCTCCCGGCAGGCTGTGCAGCGGGACATAGGCAGCGATCGCGATCAGCCACAGCACCGGAACGTCCGCTCCCGACTGCATGGCGTCCAGCAGCCGATCGCGCAGCAGCTCCATGTCCCGCGTTTCTGAATCGGAGCACGCGAACACGTAGTCGTTGAGGAAACAGAGCCTCGCCAGCGCAGTATAGAGTTCAAGCGCATCGTCTTCGAATGGATCGGCGTCCGTCGCATTCGCAGCAGCGTTCAGCAACGCGGAACGAAGCAATGTGAGGAATCGCTCAAGCGCGATGTCCGGGACGTGTCCGCAGCCGAGCAGGCCCGCCAACAGCGGATCGCCGGCGAGCGCTTGTAGTTCGGACGGCCGCAGCAGATCATCCAGAGCAGGTCGATTTGGCCATGCTTCGACCGCACGGGCCACCGCGGCGGCGATATCGGGCGTTTGCAGCACTAGACGCGTGCAAAAACGGGCGATATCGCTTTGCCGGGCCCATGGCTCTGACAACGCCCGCGTCACCAGCGGACGAAGATGCACCGCGTCCGGGACCCCCAGCACATCCTTCAGGCAGTCGACGAACAGCGTTTTCGTTGCCGGAACTTCGCGGATTGCGAGAGCACGGCTGAGGACGCTCAACGCCTGGCCGACATCGCGTTCTGCAAGGCATGCGCGCGCGAGATTGTTGTGGGCCTCCACGAAGTTCGGTTTGGCTGCCAGTGCGCGCTTGAAGGATTGGCGCGATTCGATCAGACGCCCGCGCGCCAGCATCAGAATGCCGAGAGTATCGTGCGCCTCTGCAAGCCCCGGATTGAGGGCCAGCGCGCGCTTGCAGGCATCGATCGCCGCATCCACGTCGCCCTGCTCCA